>ERZ779681.467-NODE-467-length-13973-cov-2.10325_pt1 | contig 13973 bp, 15 predicted proteins | sample MGYA00511905_ERZ779681 | MGnify/ENA primary metagenome ERZ779681 (study PRJEB29588, sample SAMEA2144578) | human gut metagenome | biome: human gut; feature: human-associated habitat; material: faeces | place: Denmark | collected 2008/2010 ... | reverse complement strand
GGAGGTGGTATCGGGATTTATCAGGAATATAATTCCAACAAAAATGACGAAAGAGGTTCTTCATACAGACAACTACCTTCTGCAGGAGTATATTTGCAACAGTTGATATGGGACTTCGGCAAATCAAATTCACTTATCAGAATGGAAAAATTTTATAAGCTCGCTGCAGAATATGAATTTATGGATAGCATTTGTAATACCATTTATAAAATAAAAATGAAGTATTTTAGAGTTCTTCAAGCAAAAGCAGAGTTGGAAGTGGAACAAACCAATGTTCTGATAAATCAAAGAAATGTAGAACGAACAAAGAAACTTTTTGAAACTGGCAGAAAAAGTCAGATTGATTATCTTGAAGCAAAAGTATTTTTAAGAGATGCCGAACTCAGATTATCTGATGCTGAAAACAATTATGATGTAGCTTTTACGGCTTTGGCAAATGAAATGTATGTTGCCTATGCCCCTGATTTTGATATCGAAAAACTTTATACTTTTAATTTTACGGATAAATTTATTCCTGATTATATAAAATCATCTCAACAAAATAGTGATAAAAATATAAAGAATGTAGCTCTTAAAACAAAAATTGAAATGAATGACGAATCGAAATTGAAGATTTTACCGTTTACACTTGATGAAGCATACGGACTTGCTTATCACAACAGCCCTGATTTATGGGTGCTTGAAGCTACGCAAAAGGCTATGAAACAAGCGCTAATTTATGCAAAACGACAATATTATCCGGCAATAACCGGAAATGTCGGATATAATTATTACAATTATCGACACGAATCTAACAACGATATAAATATGTATATCAATATGTCAACAGCTTTGAATATCAAACAATTTAAACATGAAATTGATAGAGCAAAAGCTAATCTGAACCTTGCAGACAATGCAGTTGACGAATTCAAACAAAACTTGTATTTTGATGTTAAACGAAACTTTTTGATAGTTGATAAAAACGAAGAACAAATTGATATCTCAAAACAGGAAGCAAAAGACGCACTGGAAGAATTTAATCTTGCAAACAAACGTTATGACGAAGGAAAAAGTGACTATATCGCATTACAACAAGCTAGGAAAAATTATAATAATGCAAAGATTGAATATATTAAACGACTTTATGAATATAATACCTCTTTGGCAGATTTGGAAATTGCAATGCACTATCATTTTGATGATTTGCACGCACAAGCCGAACACGCACTGCACTATCACTATAAAGAAATCATAAACAAGCTGGAAGCATCAATGCACTGCGAACACAGAGCCGAAGAAGAAGCTAAAGAGAATAAAAAAGATGAATTGTAGATAGAATCAGTTGAACAATTATGCCTGAATCTATAAGCTTTATTCTAAAACAGCAGACGTTCCATCACCGAATATACCTTTGATATCATTATCCAAAGTTTCACCGATGAAAGATTTTGCATTTATATAACGATTTTCTGAATCTAAGATGATAACACTAACCCCATCTTTTGCACCCAACAAACTTTCGGGAATCTTTTTATCTTTAAACTCCGGCAATGTTTTCAAACCTTTTTCATTTAAACGTATAATTAAAGATTTTGTAGCTTCAGAATATTTCTTGTCCATTTCTACCACATATTCAGCTATTCTTTCATAAGTAACTTCTTTGCCGACATTTTCTACTTCTCCGTAAGTCTTTTCAAAATTTTTAATAAAATTCTTTGGAAAGTTTTTTGCATCAATATGTTTTTTAGCTGCCAAACCTCCAATTACTGCAACTGACAATGCAGCAAGCCCAATCCCAGCCTTCATCGCATTAGACATACCTTTTGACTCGTTTTTTGACTGAGCATTTGTTTCTGCTTTTTTAGGTTGTACTTGTTCTGTTGCTCTAAAATTCACATTTGCGTAGTTTGGAGAGATTGTTGTCATTAGTAACCTTCTTTTCTATTTCTAATTTGTTCCCTTGTACCATGATAAAAACATGAAATTAGACATAATTGCTACCTTCCCTTCCATTCTATTCTATTCTATTCTATTAGCAATTTTATCATTCCCTGACTGGATTTTAGCCTCAAAAATTTATTTTTACATTCTGTTACATTTGCCGTATTTCGGAGATTATATTGATTTTTAAAAGTAAACAGGAGCTAAGTGACTAGGTTATTAAGAAAATCATCCTTTGCGTCATCTTGAGTAAAGCAAAAGCTCTCTAACAAAAGTGAATATAACCGAAATTCTCCCCTCTATTGATTAGAGGGGGTAGGGGGAGTGAAGAAAAATGTGTGAGTTGATATCATCGATATCGGCTTGGCGAAGAATCTCTTTTAAGAAGTGAATAAGAGTTAAGTGACTAAGTTATTAAGAAGATGATTATTTCTTATTCACTTAATAACTTTACTCTTAATAACTTATTACAAGTCATTCCGTACTCCGATACGGAATCTGTCAATGCCGATTTCTCATTAACCCTATGTCAGAGATTTTTTGCTGACGCTCAAAATAACAAAAATTCTTAGTCACTTAATAACTTAATCACTTAGTAACTTTTTTAAGACTTATTAACTTAAAAAAACTCACTCCGAACGCATCAAAAGTCTATATGATTCAACATTCAAAGCTTGAGCCAAACAGTGTATAGTTTCAAGACTCGGTACTTTCTTACCTCGTTCAATTTCAGACAAATAGTCACAAGTAATACCTGCCATTTCACTCAATTCGGCTTGCGTAAAGCCCTTGTCTATTCTGATTTTCTTAATATTTTTCCTTGTATTCTCAATCGTGCTATTTGTCATACCAATAATTATGTGATATTATTGGTATAAAATTAACAGGCTAATAGCACGGATAGTGAATGAACATATACAAATATAATGCTAAAAAACTTATAGATCTTCGTCAGAAAAGAGGTTTGTCACAGAGTGCATTAGGTCAACTTATCGGTCGTGACGGAATATACATAATGTCACTTGAAGAAGGCGAAGAACTGATTAGAATTCTTAATGTACTCCAACTCTGCAGTGTTTTAAAATTTGACCCGTCACATTTTTATGATGATTTTATTGAAGAATAACAGATACATTTTAACAGTATCTTTATGCTATAATTTTTATGTTGAGGAAAGATAGGTGCAAATCCTTCACTAGTCCGTAGCCGTAACAGTCGGAATGCTTAACGATATAAAGAACTTACGCGACTAAGGAGTAATTATGAAAAAGTTCAAGTGTATCTTTGTGCATACACCACAATTAACCTTGAATCAAAACGGTAATGTTTGTTCAAATATCAATTTTTCTGCGATGGGACTGTATTCTTTGGCAAATGAACTAAACAAAGAGGGTTTTCCTACAGAAATTATTCATCTTGGAATAGAAAAATATTTGGATAAAAAGTTTTTACTTAGCGATTATATCAACCAAAACGATATAAAATTTGTTGCGTTTTCTCTGCATTGGCACCCACAGTCTTATGATGTTATAGAAACAGCAAGAGTTGTTAAAGAAAGAAATCCTGATATATTCTTATCTATCGGTGGATTTACGGCATCATATTTTGCAATAGAAATAATGGAAAAATTCCCATTTGTAGATGCAATAATAAAAGGCGAAGGTGAACTCCCTACAGTAGAACTGGCAAAGGAAATTTCTTCAAATAAATCCTTAAAAACCGTTCCTAACTTGGTATGGCGAGAATCTAACAAAATTATTACAAATAAAAATACTTTTGTTGCATCAAACAAAGACCTTGATAGTTATGAGTTTTTCAAAACTGATTTTATGAAAAACTTTGAAAGTTATTCAAAAGTTCCGTTTTATATGGAATACTCCAAACCAAACCAACTAAACAACCCGATGACAACTCAAGGAGTTTGTCTTGGTCGAGGTTGTACGGGAAATTGTACTTGGGGTGGTGGGGCTGTAACGCTATCAAAATGGTAACAGGCAGAGATTTTGTATCATACAGAAACCCTGACAATGTTATTAAAGAAATCAAATCTCTACAGAAAGAACATCATATCGAAAGATTTTTATTCTCATTTGACCCAAAACCAAATGACAGAAAATATTTATACGAGTTATTAACCCAAATTGCAAAGGAATTTGGTGGTAGATTAAACGCAACTTTTTCATTTTTCGGACTACCTGATAAAAAAATTCTTGATTTGTTCAAACAAGCATTTTCAAAGGCTTCTGTAGCATTAATAAGTCCTGAATTTTATAATGAAGATTTACGCAAAAAACATAAATCATTCTATTTTTCAAACAAAGAACTTGAAAAAACACTTGATTATATGGAACAACTTCAAATTCATTCAGAAATTTATTTTGCAATAATACCGAATGTACCGGACGAAGAAAACAAAAAATCAGAAGAATACGCCAAAGAGTTGCAGGACAGATACAAAATGATAAACAAACATTATATCATTCCGATTGTTTATGAACCGGCATCACCTTGGACGATTAATCCTAAAAAATTCGGCATTGATATTAAACAAAAGAATTTTGAAGATTATTATAACGATACAAAAAATATCAAAAATTCTTTTGAAAATAGAGAAATTTTCTCTGAAAAAGATTTGTATGTAGTATAGGAGAGTATAGTGTTTATAATTGAAGAACCATATATATCAGAGTTAATGCTAAAAACTCTTGAAAAGAATCAGATAGCTGTTTTGGATACAGAGCTGGCAAGGAGTTACGGTTATAACTTGAATTATGTAAAAGAAGAGAAAACAGAAGAACCTGTAATTTATTCCAATTCTGAAAACGCAATAAACTATGTTTTAAAAACATACCCAAAATCTGATTTGGCTAAAATAATTAATATTTGCAAAGATAAGTATGAGTTCAGAAACAGACTTCAACCATTGTATCCTGATTTCTTTTTTGAAGAAATTTTATTAGAGGATATGGAGGATTATGATATAGCAGAATTACCAATCCCGTTTATAATAAAACCTACAGTCGGGTTTTTGAGTATGGGGGTTCATAAAGTAACCTCTTATGACGAATGGGAAAAAGTTATTAACAAAATAAAAGAAGAATCCAAGGAGTTTGGCAAACTATTCCCTAAAGATGTTTTAAATTCTTCAGGATTTATTATGGAAGAAATCATTGAGGGCAAGGAATATGCTGTTGACGCTTATTACAACAACTCAGGCAAGGCTGTAATCTTGAATATCTTTGAACACCCGTTTGTAAATTCTGCAGATGTAAGTGATAGAGCGTATATCACATCAGCAGATATTATTCGCTCTAATTTAGCAAACTTTCAAACTATTTTGGACAATATCGGCGAAACACTTTCTATTAAAAACTTCCCGATACATATTGAATTCAGAATAACAAAATCAGGTAAAGCTATCCCGATAGAAATAAACCCAATGCGCTTTGCAGGCTGGTGTACAACAGACCTTGCATATTATGCTTACGGAATAAATATATATGAATATTTCTATAAGCAACAAATTCCTGATTGGTCAAAAATATTGCAAGACCGAAATAACGAAATATATTATTTTGCAATGGCAAACATGCCGGACGAGCTTAGCTGTGAGCAAATAAAATTATTTGATTATGATTTATTCAGACAAAATTTCTCAGACATTATGGAATTTAGAGAAATTGATTATCACACAAAACCAATGTTTGCAATTTTATTTGGAAAAACTAATAAAGACTCCGAAATAACAAAAATATTACAATTAGATTTAAAAAATTATATAGAGGTGAATTATGATACAAAGATGTGATTATTTAGTACAAACTAATACAGCAAAAACAAACGGACAAAAACCTACTTCTCAAGATTTGATAAATGTCGGTTATATGGCAGGCAGATATGGTATAAATCTTGACGGGAACTTGCAACAAAACCATAAACCTAAGTTTACGGATAAGGGAACTATTGTTAATATCAATTCTTGTACAAAAGATTTGTTTGAAAACAACCTAAATCAAGCAGGAATAAAATTTGACGTAATCGCCTAGTTATAAGTATAATTAGAATTATGGTTTGTAAATGTATTACAGCAACAACAGTCGGAATAGACGCACGCATTGTAGAAGCAGAAATTGATGTTATCAATTCGCTTCCAAACATCAGTATTGTAGGTCTTCCTGACAATGCAGTTTCTGAAGCAAAAGAACGGATTCGCTCTGCCGTAAAAAACTCGGGATTCACATTTCCGAGAGGTCGTGTTGTTATAAATCTTGCACCTGCAGATATCAAAAAAGAGGGTACATATTTTGACCTTCCTATGGCTGTCGGAATCCTTCTTGAAGAAGGCTTGATTGAGGCAGAGAGTATCAAAAATTGCGCTTTTATCGGTGAATTATCTCTTGACGGCTCATTAAGAGGAGTTCATGGCATTTTGCCTTTGGTGTCAGAGCTTGAAAACAAAGAAATAAAAACAATTTTTGTACCACAAGAAAATGCTAAAGAAGCAGCATTGACAGGTGGTGGAAATATTATCGGTATTAATCATTTGAGAGATATTGTTTCACATTTTACGGATTCCCCGATTCCTCCGACAAAAGTTGATGTTCAAAAATATCTGGACACACAGGAAAATGAATATATTTATGACTTCAAAGATGTAAAAGGACAGGAGAAAGCTAAAAAAGCTCTAGAGATTGCAGCAGCAGGTGGACATAATCTTTTAATGACAGGCTCTCCGGGGTCAGGTAAAACTTTGATGGCAAAATGCATCCCGTCAATTCTACCACCATTAGAGCTATCTGAAGCTTTTGAATTAACTAAGATATATAGTATCGCAGGACTTTTATCACCTGACAAACCTTTGATGAACAAACGACCGTTCAGAACAGTTCACCATACGGCATCAGCCAACGGAATTATAGGTGGTGGAATAAATCCTAAACCGGGAGAAATAACTCTTGCACATCGAGGGGTATTGTTTTTAGATGAAATGGTTGAGTTTCCGAGAAATGTTCTGGAAACATTAAGACAACCTTTAGAAGACGGCGAAATTGTTATTTCAAGAACCAAGACCTCTATCAAATACCCTGCTAAATTTATGCTGATAGGTGCAATGAATCCATGTCCTTGTGGCTTTTTAGGTGATAAAGAAAAACAATGCAGATGCTCTGATACCCAAATCCAAAGATATCAGTCAAGACTATCAGGCCCACTTCTTGATAGAATCGACCTTGTAATAACCGTACCGAGATTAACGACAGATGAACTTGTCCAAAAAGGGGAAAGTGAACCTTCTGCCAAAATCAGAGAAAGAATTGTAAGAGCCAGAAAAATTCAGGCACAAAGATATCAAAATGACGGTATCTTGACTAATTCAGAACTTAGTACGAAACTTATCAAAAAATACTGCGTGCTTTCAGAAAAATGCGCAGAAATTCTAAAATTTGCAGCACAAAAGTATGGTTTGTCTGGCAGAAAATATAATCGTGTTCTCAAACTTGCCCGTACTATTGCAGATTTGGATAACTCGGAAAAAATAACAGAGTTACATATATCACAAGCTTTGCAATACAAATAAAAAAGAAACTATTATTTTTTAAATTTTTCTGTATTTTCCATGTTGAAATTGATTGCAAAAAAAAATTCATTATGCTAAACTTGTTACGAAATGTTACATAAATAAGTGAAAGAGTGTTTTTTATGAGTGAGAGCAGCCACTGGATAGTAACAAAAGTCCTTGCCGGACATAGCATTGCCTTCAATATGGATACCCTACTTACAATGTGGTTGGCAATGGGGATATTAATTATTTTTGCGATTTTGATAATTAGAAACGCATCTGTTATACCTACTAAACTCCAATATATCGGAGAGAGTATAATTAATTATTTCTCTGCAATTACAAGTGGAGGAATGGGTGAAGAAGAAGCTAAAAAGCACAACCCTCTCATACTTACTTTGTTTATGTTTATCTTAACTGCAAACTTGATTGGACAAATTCCATTAAGAATTATCCACTTAAAAGCAGGGGAGTTGGCATCTCCTGATAATGATATTAATATGACTGCAGCAATGGCTATAGTTGTATCAATATATTATATCTATTACGGAATCAAAAAACATGGAGCTATGAAATTCTTTTTCCATGGCTGGTCAATTGGTGGAGTTATGACAACCTTGATTGACGGGTTAGAATTATTTGTTCGTCCGTTTTCTTTGGCACTTCGACTTTTTGCTAATATTTTAGCTGGTGAAATTATGGTTATGACCTTCTTAGGAATGTTAGCATACTTTTTACCACTTCCATTTATGTTATTTGAATTATTTGTTGCTTTGATTCAGGCGCTTGTATTTGCCTTGTTATCAACAACATACATTACAATGGCAGTAAATGAAGAGGAATAAATAAAAACAAATTTTATAAAAAAGAAAGTAAGAAAGAGATTTCTTAATTACTATAACAAAAGGAGAAAATTATGGCAGTAGAACAATTAGCAACATCATTCAACGCAGCACAATTAGGTGCAGGTCTTGCTGCATTAGGCGTATTTGGTGGTGGTATTGGTATTGGTATTGCAACTAAAGGTGTTTTAGATGCTGTTGCAAGACAACCTGAAATCAAAGGTGAAGCTTTCAAAAACTTCATTATCGGTGCCGGCTTGGCAGAAGCAACTTCAATCTATGCGTTATTTATCGCTTTATTGTTAGTATTCGCTAAATAATAAATTACTTAAAATAGAGGGACATCAGTCCCTCTAAATTTCAAACAAAAGGAAAGAAAAATGTTAGAGTTTAATGCAACTTTTTTCATAGCAATGGTTAGTTTCGTAGTATTTATGGTTATTATGAATGCTATTTTATATAACCCTCTGGAAAGAATTGTTAAAGAAAGACAGGATTTGATAGACAAAAACCACCAAAAGGCTCAAACTGCAAAAGAGAAGTATGATGTTCTTAAACAGTGGCAAGAGTCAAGTATGGCAAAAGCTCAAAAAGAAGCAGGCAAAACTTATCAAAGAATCCTTAATGAATACAAGGCACAAAAAGAGACAATGCTTGAGCTTAACAAAAATCTTTCAAGAAAGGAAATTGCAGTTGCAGCAGCAGAACTTGACGGTCAAGTAGTTGAAGCAAAATACGAATTGAAACCCGAAGTTAAAACTCTGGCAAGCATTATTTCATCAAAAATTTTAGGTTACGAAACAAAGATTTCTTAGTTTTTAAGAACGAGGCATAAATGGAAAATTTAATCGAAATATGGAAACAAATATGTGAATCAAACCTTTTTAACTTTGTAGTAATGGTTTTATTACTGGCATGGCTTGTCAAAAAATTTGATTTGGGTGCAAAAATAGAAGCAGGACGAAAAAGGATTGAATCTACTATTGCCGAATCTGAAACAGCGAAAGAAGAAAACCTAAAAAAACTATATGACGCTCAAGATTCTTCTACAAAGATAGATGAAGAAATGCTTAAAGTTTTTAATACTGCAGAAGAAAAAGCAAGATTTGTCGGAGAAAAACTTCTTGAAGAAGGTAAATCTCAAACAGAGGCAATAAAAGAAAACAGTAAGAAAGCTATTGATGCAAATATCAAAACAGTTAAGAATGAAATTGTGAAAGAAACTGCAGAAGAAGCGATGAAACTTGCAGAAGAACATATAAAATCAACACTTGAAAAAGATCCGAATTTGCACCAAAAATTCATTTGGGAAAGCATTGATGCAATCGACGGAATCGGAGTAATATAATGAAGAACGCAGAATTAGTAGAATTTCAAGCAGTAGCAAAAAGATATGCACAAGCATTGAGTGAGTTGTGCGAATCTCATTTTGTTGAAAGAAAAGATGTATTAAAAGATTTATATAACATTGTTGAGGTGCTTGATTCCTCATCAGAATTGGTTAACCTGATAAAAACACCGGAGGTTACAAAATCTGAAAAACAAAATGTTGTAAACAAAATTTTTGACGGCAAAATAAATAAAATCACATTAAACTTTTTAATGTACTTGATAGAAAAAAATAGATTTAATATCATTAAGTCAATTTTGTCAGAGTTCCAAACCTCAATAGATAAGGAATATAACCTTGTACATATTGAGATTGTTTCTGCAATTAATCTTGATGATAATATGAAACAAACAATAAAAGACAGATTATCAGGAAAACTTCAAAAAGATTTGATTATTGATTGGTCAGTTAATCCTGATATTATTGCAGGACTTGTATTTATTGTGGGAGATAGCATTATAAATACAAGTATCAAATCAAAATTACAAATGATAGGTAGAAATATAATTAAATAAAGAGGAAAAGCTATGGCAGTTATTAATCCTGATGAAATTAGTTCGATTATTAAAGAGAATATTGAGAACTATGAATCAAAAACAGAAATATCAAATGTCGGCAGCGTTTTAGAAGTCGGTGACGGTATTGCCAGAATTTATGGTTTAAGAAATGTAATGTCAAACGAACTTGTTGAGTTTGAGGACGGCAAAGGTACATTAGGTATTACATTAAACCTTGAAGAAGATAATGTTGGTGTTGTTATTCTTGGTGAATACACTCAAATCAAAGAAGGTATGACAGTAAAAACAACCGGCAGAATTGCATCAGTTCCTGTAGGTGATAGCCTAATCGGTCGTATCATAAGCCCAACAGGAAAACCTATTGACGGCAAAGGTGATATATCTTATGAAAAAACAAGACCTGTAGAAAGAATTGCTCCGGGGATTGTAGCAAGAAAATCAGTACACGAACCGTTACAAACAGGTTTAACTGCTATTGATGCTCTTACACCTATCGGACGTGGTCAGCGTGAACTTATCATTGGTGACAGACAAACAGGTAAAACTGCTATTGCTATTGATACAATCATCAATCAAAAAGGACAAGATGTAATTTGTATTTATGTAGCAATCGGTCAAAAGGCATCAACAGTTGCTCAGTTGGCAAAAACTTTGGAAAACCATGGTGCTATGGAATATTCAATCATCGTTTCTGCTACAGCTAACGAGCCTGCACCGTTGCAATATATCGCACCATTTGCAGGTGTTGCAATCGCAGAAGAATTTATGGAACAAGGGAAACATGTTCTTATCATATACGATGATTTGACTAAACAAGCACAAGCATATCGTGCAATGAGTTTGTTACTTAGAAGACCACCAGGACGTGAAGCATACCCTGGAGATGTTTTCTATCTTCACTCAAGATTATTGGAAAGAGCAGTAAAACTTTCTGACGAATTAGGTGGTGGAAGTATTACAGCATTACCTATCATTGAAACACAAGCTGGTGATGTTTCTGCATATATTCCGACTAATGTAATTTCTATTACAGACGGTCAAATATTCCTAGAGTCATCATTGTTCAACGCAGGTATAAGACCGGCAATTAACGCAGGTATTTCAGTATCTCGTGTTGGTGGTGCTGCTCAAACCAAAGCTATCAAAAAAGTTGCTGGTAAACTTCGTTTGGACTTAGCACAGTTCAGAGAATTGGAAGCGTTTGCACAGTTTGCATCAGACCTTGATGCAACAACTAAGAAACAACTTCTTAAAGGTCAAAAATTGACAGAAGTGTTGAAACAAGCGCAATATAAACCATTGTCTGTTGCTAACCAAGTTTCTATCTTGTTTGCTGCAAACGATGGATATCTTGATGATGTAGAAAACAAAGATATTCAAAAATTTAAAGAAGGTTGGTTTGAATACTTCAATTCTAAACTTCCTGAATTAGTTGAAAGATTAAACAACGGTTCAAACTTGGAAGACGCAGATATGGAAGCATTAAGAAAAGAACTTGATACGTACAAATCAAGTTTATAATTTTTTAAGAGGTGGGATATTATTATCCCACCTGTAATTCAAAGGAAATATTATGGCTAACTTAAAAGATATAAAAAGCAGAATAAACAGTGTCGAAAATACAAAGAAAATTACAAGAGCTATGAAAATGGTTGCTGCTGCAAAAGTAAAAAAAGCAGAATCTTCTGTAAAAGCAGCAAGACCTTTTTCTAACGAGCTTTTGTCATTGTTTAGAAAAATGCTTTCTACAGTTAATGAAATTTCTAAAACAGGAGAAAAAATTAACGATAGCCTAGATAATTACTTTGAATTGTTGACAAAAAGAGAGATAAAGACAGTTGGGCTTGTTTTGATATCTTCTAATAAAGGTTTGGCAGGAGCTTATAATGCAAATGTCGTAAGAAGTATTTTGAAAAAAATCAAAGCTTACAAAGAAGAAGGCAAAGATGTTGTTCTCTATATAGTTGGTCAAAAAGGAATTTCTGCGTTTAAGCATAAAAATGACGGAATAGAGGTTGCAAAAACTTATCTTGCTGTAGCAAACGACCCTTCACCATCAGGTGCACACATGATTGCAGAAGATGTTGCCGAAGATTTTATTAATAAGAAAATTGATAAAATAGAAATTATTACAACAAGATTTAATAATATGATGTCTTATGCTGTTCAGGACTGGACAGTACTTCCTGTCAAGGTTGAGGATATGTGCGAAAAATCAGGAGAACCTGACCCGTTAATGGAATTTATTCCGTCAACAGATAGTATTTTGAAAAAAATTGTGCCAATGTATATAACAAACTCTATCTACCAAGCATTGTTAGAGGCTAACGCAAGTGAATTGGCATCTAGAATGACTGCAATGTCTGCTGCTTCAAACAATGCAGAAGAAATGATTGCAACCTTGACTGTTAATTATAACAAAGCTCGTCAGGGAGCTATTACTCAAGAGCTTATCGAAATTGTTTCAGGTGCAGAGGCTCAGGGCTAGACTTATAGAATAAAGGCTAGAATCATTAACACCATAGAGCCTATTGTCATAGCTGTGTTTAGTTTTGAGTAGAATTTGTTATCATCATATTTATGTATAGATTTTTTCGCTTTGGTAGCGCTTGCAAGTCTGTCTATACGAAGTTTTGCGTCATCGTAGAAGAAATCTGTTTCAAACACTTTGTTTTCCAGTCTTGATAATCTTTCGTTTACCGGTTCGTGTGGATAGGAATTGTGTAGAAGTTTTTCTTCTAAGGCTGTTAATTGGTATTCATCTTTAGGGCTATATGTACTGTAGGGACCTTTGTTTTTTTCCAAATTTCTCATTTGAGGAGAAGTATAGTATGATTGGATATCAGGCTCTGTATCGTTGTATGCCATATAATCAGAATCATAGTAGGTGTTGTTATTCTGTGCGATTGGAGGGTTTTGACTGTAATATTCAGCTTTTATACGTTCCATTCTTGTATAATAATCATCTGTTTCAAAAGTTTTGCTGAACAATTTTTTCTCTATGCGCACAATTCTTGAACGAAGGCTTTTTTCAGGGTTAGAGGACATGAATAATTTTTGTTCAATTTCATCAAGAATAGGATAGTTTTCTGTACCGTCACTTTTAACAATATCTTCTTCATTCATAAAAGTATCTGTTGAGGGAGCAATTTCTTGCCCGATTACATCACCTGCAATATCTTTGTTTATTGCAGATAACCTGTTTTGAACGGTTCCTGATTTTGTTTTGCCGTATATGTTTTTTTCAAGCCTGTTTAACCTATTTTCAGTTTTTTCAGATGAGTATTCAACACCAAAGGTTGCATCTTCAAGTTTTGATAGTGTTGTAGAAACATCATCTTTGGCAAAGCCTTGTAATCCGATTAATAGTATAAAAATAACCGATAGTTTTTTTAACATAACGAACCCCTAAATCCATGTTAAATTATGAGTTCGTTTTATCTATTAAACCATCTATGAATTTATTAATGATAAAAAATAAGAATATTTATGTAGGTAGAAAGTAGTAATTTTAAGGTGACTAAGAGCTAAGTAATTAAGTTACTAAGAATAAAAACTCTTTGCGTCATCTTGAGCGTAAGCGAAAGATCTCTAACAAGAAGTAAATAAGAGCTAAGTTACTAAGTTATTAAGAAGATAATTGTTTCTTATTCACTTAATAACTTAACTATTAGTAACTCTTATAACAAGTCATTGCGAGAAAATCGCAGATTTTCGTGGCAATCCAGAACACCTAAACAACT
>ERZ779681.464-NODE-464-length-14015-cov-1.86246_pt1 | contig 14015 bp, 9 predicted proteins | sample MGYA00511905_ERZ779681 | MGnify/ENA primary metagenome ERZ779681 (study PRJEB29588, sample SAMEA2144578) | human gut metagenome | biome: human gut; feature: human-associated habitat; material: faeces | place: Denmark | collected 2008/2010 ... | reverse complement strand
GCAAGCGCTTCGAGAGTTTGCAGAATTTCGTCCTTTTTGCCCGTGGCGTCTACGGTGAGCGTTAAACGCATCTGATAAATATCGCTTATTTTAACCGCCGTTCCGTTGATTACGATTTCACGCGGTTTTACTTCTATAAGCGGTTTGTTCTTGGTGGGGTATTGTTTGAACGCGTTGGGTATCATGCTTATCGCAAATATAAGGCAGACGAGCGTAAGCGCGCCCGAAATAAACGACATCGAACCGCCGCCGTTTTGTATTCCGCCTAAAATTATGGTCAAGCCCATGCCGCCCATTAAAACTATTAACAGCGCCGAAAGCATTACCGTTTTTTTGCGTTCTTTTTTGTTGAAAGCGACGTCGGGATAAAACGCCGTGGTCGCCTTTTTGACTTCGCCCGTTTCGTTTACTTCCGCGTTGCCTGCGGAAACGGTTTCATTTTTCATAACGTCCTCGCTTGATATAAGTGGTTTTAAGTATACATTATTCGCAATTTTTTGTCAATCTAATGTCGCGCATATAAGTAAAAATGTTGTTTTGAGTTGATTTTTGTTGTTTTTATAGCGTTTTAAGGCAATAAATCAAAGAAATTAATAAAAAACAACAAAAAACAATAAAAATTCATTGACAAAACCACGCTTATGATATATAATGAAAAAGTAAAAGGCGAAAGTCCGCGAAAAAAGCGGATAATTTGATTTTAACGGAGGGGAATATGCCGCAATATTATTCGGGCAAAATAGCCAAATCCGACAGAATAGATTTTTTGAAAGACACGCTTTACGCCAAAATGCCGGAAATAGAATCCGACAGGGCGGTGCTTATAACCGAGTCGTACAAAGCGACCGAGGGCGAGCCGATTATCCTTCGCAGGGCGAAGGCTTTTAAGCATATACTCGAAAATATTCCTATCGTCATCCGCGATAAGGAACTTATCGTCGGTTCGGCAACCGTTCAGCCGCGTTCATGTCAGGTGTTCCCCGAATATTCTTTCGAGTGGCTCGAAAACGAATTCGACACGGTCGCGACGCGCGCCGCCGACCCGTTCTATATTTCTGACGAAAACAAGAAAATTCTTCACGAAGTATACAAGTACTGGAAGGGCAAAACCACGAGCGAACTCGCCACGTCTTATATGGCGAAAGAAACGCTTACGGCTATGGCGCACAATATGTTTACCCCCGGCAACTATTTCTATAACGGAATAGGGCACGTTACGGTAGACTACGGCAAAATTCTCGCGGGCGGGTTTTCGGCTCTTATAAAAGAAGTCAAAGACGAACTCGAAATCACGAAACCCGGCGACGCGAACTATTGCAGAAAACACGCGTTTTTAACCGCGCTCGTAACGTCTTACGAAGCGGCGATAGCCTACGCGAAGAGATACGCGAAACTCGCTGCCGAACTCGCGGCGAAAGAAAACGACGCCGAACGCAAAAACGAACTTCTGTTAATCGCAAAAAACTGCGACAGAGTACCGGAATACGGCGCGACGAATTTCTACGAAGCGTGCCAGAGTTTCTGGTTTATTCAGATGCTTTTGCAGGTCGAATCGAGCGGACACTCCATTTCGCCCGGAAGATTCGATCAATATATGTATCCGTATTACCTTAAATCCCGCGAGGGCGGCATGACCAGAGAGTTCGCGCAGGAACTCATGGACTGTATATGGGTTAAACTCAACGATCTCAACAAGTGCAGAGATAAAGATTCGTCGGAGGGTTTCGCGGGATATTCGCTTTTCCAGAACCTGATCGCCGGCGGTCAGAACGCTGCGGGCGAAGACGTTACCAACGACTTGTCGTTTATGTCTATAACGGCTACCGAACATGTCTTTTTGCCGCAACCGTCCTTCTCGGTAAGGGTATGGAACGGTTCTCCGCACGATTTTCTGATACGCGCAGCCGAACTCACCCGCACGGGCATAGGTTTCCCGGCGTACTATAACGACGAAGTAATAATACCCGCGTTGATGGCAAGGGGTCTTACCATGGAAGACGCGAGAGAATATAACATAATCGGTTGCGTCGAACCGCAGAAAGCGGGCAAAACCGACGGCTGGCACGACGCGGCGTTCTTCAATATGGTTCGTCCGCTCGAAATGGTTTTTTCCAACGGCTACGAAAAGGGCGAAAGGGTAGGTATTCAGACGGGCGACGTCGCCGAAATGAAGAGTTTCGACGAATTTTTCGCGGCGTATAAAGCGCAGTCTGATTATTTCGTATCGCTGCTCGTAAACGCCGACAACGCTATCGACGTGGCTCACGCCGAAAGATGTCCGCTCCCGTTCCTTTCGGGTATGATTGAAAATTGTATCAAACGCGGCAAGAGCGTACAAGAGGGAGGCGCCGTATATAACTTCACGGGGCCGCAGGGTTTCGGTATAGCCAATATGGCCGACGCTTTGTGGGCGGTAAAGACGCTCGTTTTCGACACGGGCAAATATACGCTTGCCGAAATAAAAGAGGCGCTCGAGCATAACTACGGCAAAGATATGGACGATCACGCCGCCGAAAAACTCACCGTAACCGTGTGCAAAGAACTCGCGGCGGCGGGTAAAACGCTCGGCGACGAAGACGTAAAAGCCGTGTATAGAGCGATTAAAACGAATAATTGTTCCGAAGAAGAAAAACGCAGATACGATAAGTTGCTTACCGATATACAGGATCTCCCCAAATTCGGTAACGACAATCGCGAAATAGACGCTATGGCTCGCGAAGCGGCTTACGTTTACACCAAAGAAATAGAAAAATATCGCAATCCGAGGGGCGGAAGGTATCAGGCGGGGCTTTATCCCGTTTCGGCTAACGTTCCGCTCGGCGCGCAGACGGGCGCGACTCCCGACGGAAGACTTGCGTATACTCCGATTGCCGACGGCGTTTCGCCTGCGGCGGGCAGAGATACCAAAGGACCGACGGCTTCGTGCAATTCGGTTTCCGCGCTCGACCATCTTATCGCTTCCAACGGCACGCTGTTCAACATGAAATTCCATCCGACGGCTCTCGCGGGCAGAAACGGGCTTGAGAACTTCGTATCGCTCGTGCAGGGATTTTTCGATCGCAAGGGCATGCACATGCAGTTCAACGTCGTTTCGAGAGAAACTCTCCGCGACGCGCAAAAGCACCCCGAAAAATATAAATCGCTCGTCGTAAGGGTAGCGGGCTATTCGGCTTTGTTTACGACGCTTTCCAGATCGTTGCAGGAAGACATCATCAATCGTACCGAGCAAGGGGGATTCTGATGGAAGACTACCTTTCGATAAAGGGCAGAATATTCGATATTCAGCGGTTTTCGGTACACGACGGCAAGGGGATAAGAACGATAGTTTTCCTGAAAGGCTGTCCGCTCCGTTGCAGGTGGTGCTGTAACCCCGAATCGCAGACTTTCGATATTCAGAAGATGACGCTTGCCGGCAAAACAAAAACGGTCGGCAGGGACGTTACGGTAGGAGAAGTGATCGACGAAGTCGAACGCGACAGGGCGTATTATAAGCGTTCGGGCGGCGGGCTTACGCTTTCGGGCGGAGAAAGTCTTTGCCAACCCGATTTCGCCGTAGGTCTTTTACGCGCGGCGAAAGAACGCGGACTTACCACCGCTATGGAGTCCACGGGTTTCGCTGATTTTTCGATAATATCCCGTTATCTGCCTTATCTCGATACTTATCTTATGGATATAAAGCATACGGATAGTAAAAAGCACGAAGAATTTACTACCCGCCCCAACGGACGAATACTCGAAAACGCAAGAAAAATCGCCGATTCGGGTATGTGCGAACTTATAATCCGTACTCCCGTTATTCCTACGTTTAACGCAACGAAAGAAGAGATAGGCAGAATAGCGGAATTCGCGTCGTCGCTTAAAGGCGTAAAGAAAATGCATTTACTGCCTTATCACAGAATAGGCAGCGACAAATACGCGGGTATAGGCAGAGAATATTCGATGGGCGATATAGAGCCGCCTTCGAAAGAACTGATGAACGAACTCTTGGAAGTCGTAAATTCTTACGGCTTAAAAGGACAGATAGGCGGTTAAAATGGATATAGAAAAAATCGTCGAAGAAGTCGTAAAGACTTTGAAAAACGACAAAAAAATGACTCTTTCGCTCGCGCGGGAACTTTCGCGGCGGATGACCGAAGAGGCGAAAAAAAACGGCAATAAACTCGTTATTTCGATAGTTGACGAAAAGGCTCGCCCCGTGCTTACCGAAGTTATGGACGACGCTTTTCTCGTAAGTTACGACGTTGCCAACCGTAAGGCGTATACTTCGGTTGCGATAAAGATGAGCACGGCGAAACTCGCCGAAGAAGTCAGGTCGGGCGGCTCGCTCGAAGGGCTTGACACCCGCGACGGACTTATCTTTTTAGGCGGCGGCGCGCCGCTCGTCGCAGGCGGTAAGGTCATCGGCGGCATAGGCATAAGCGGCGGAACGGCGAAAGAAGATACGGTTTACGCCGAAACCGCGGTAAAGATTTTCAACGAAATAATATAAGGTTATAAAAATACGGGCTGACGCGTTTTGTAAAACGCGTCAGCCCGTTTGCTTTCCGAATTTATTCGGCGGCAGGTTGCGGGGCGATAGCGGCGACTTTTTGTTTCTTTGCGGTCTTTATCCAATTTATATAACCGTAAACGTCGTTTAACAAAAATACGCAAAAACAGACGATAACCGCTATCTGCGACGGGTCTTTCGCGCAGGCGAACGCCCATAATATAATCAACACTATATCGTTGCTCGCGTAAAACAGACTGTGAAGCGGACTTCTTCTGAAAGTAAAATAAACGGATATAAAACTCGTCGCGACCGAAACCGTGCTCGTTACTATGCTTGCCGTGCCGAGCGCCGATAAAATAAAGTAGAACGCGAAAGTTACGGCGGCGGTTAAGCAAAACGCGAAAATCATCTCTTTACCGCTTATTTTGTCGTTGATTTTAACCTGCGAGCGGTTTCCGTTAAACGGATGGGTAAGCCAACTTATAAGCGAAAATACCGCCATAGGCACGGACATTCCCGCATAAGTAATCATTTCGCCGTAATAAGCGAAACCGTATGAAATAATCGCGTAGATTATCCCGAAAACTATCATCAGGACCTGACCGACGGGGTTGCCCTTTGCCGTAAATATAAGAGCCGTCGCGCCGATAAGCGACGCTGCGAGCGACAGATACTCCGAGCCTTTCGTGGCAAAAAACGATACGGTTATCACCGCCAATGAAGTAAACCATATTACGTAGTCGAGTAATCTGAACGCGCCGAAAAGTTTTTTCATAAATATTACCTCGTAAAAATAAAAAAACGCCTGCCAAACGTACCTTCAAAGACCTAACGGCACGTTTTGCAAACGCCAAAGCATTTGCGTTACCCGGTGGCAACGAATTATTATCACGACGGATATGATAACAGAAAATCTTACGATTGTCAAACGTTAAATCCGACGAGTTCGGGCCCCGTAAAAAATTTTTATAAATTTGTAAACAAAATTATTAAAACGCTTGACAAAATTAAAACGGCGTAGTAGAATGTAGGCAGAAAAGGAAGTGAGATTGAGAAGATGAAAAAATCGGTGTACAGTTTACTTTTAAGCGACGATTTTATCGGAAAGATAGACGAGTTGGCTGCCGGACACGGCGTAAGTCGTTCGGTTATGGTAGACAGAGTGCTTGCTCATTACCTTGCGGAGGAAACCGTCGAAATGAAAATGAACGGAGTTTTCCGACGTATGGAAGAGATGCTCGGTAACTACGCCGCTCTGAAGTTCGTCAATCAGGCGTCGGAGTGCATGGCTTCGGTGCAAAGCGCGCTTTCGTACAGGTATAATCCTACCGTCAGATATGCGATTGAATTGTTTCCTTCGGGGGCGTTGGGGCAACTGAAAATATCCCTCCGCACGACGAGCGACGAATTGCTTAAAATTATGGAAAGATTCTATTCGCTTTTCATAACGATTGAAAAAAAATATATCGGAGAAAGGGCGTACGCCTACGACGGCGCGCGTTTCGTAAGGGTGTTCGTCCGCCCCGACGGCATGACCGTTGAAAAGGCGGGCGAGGCTATCGCCGAATACGTCGCGGACTTCGATAAATACCTCGGTATATACTTTTCCGCTTTGAGCGACGAAAGAGTCGCCCGCATGAAAGTCGAAGCGGAATACGCAAAAAATATAGTTAAAAAGGAAGTGATATTATGAACACGCAGAACATGACCGCCAAGAGCGTAGAAGCGTTGAACGCCGCTCAGAGGTTGGCGAGAGAAAACGGCAACAGGGAGATCGATCAGCAACATCTGCTTGCCGCTTTAATAAGTCAGGACGGCGGACTTATTCCGCAGTTGCTTACGAAAATCGGCGTAAATAAGACGGTTATCGAACGTTTGACCGACGAGGCGATAAGCCGCATAGTCAAAGTTTCCAACGGCAACGGCGAATATATAACTCCCGCCCTTAACGAGGCTTTGGACGAAGCCGAAAAACAGGCTAAAGATATGAAAGACGAGTTCGTTTCGGTCGAACATCTCTTCTACGGTCTTATAGAAAAGCCTAACGCGGAAGTCGGAAAGATTTTCGGATCGGCGGGCGTGGACAAAAACGCCTATATGAAGGCGTTGGCGGAAGTCCGCGGCAACGTAAGAGTTACGAGCGAAAACCCCGAAGACACTTACGACGTGCTGAATAAATACGGTCAGGATCTCGTCGAAAGGGCGAGGACGGGTAAACTCGACCCCGTTATCGGCAGGGACGAAGAGATAAGAAACGTCATTCGTATTCTTTCGAGAAAAACCAAAAACAACCCCGTGTTGATAGGTGAAGCGGGCGTAGGTAAAACCGCTATCGCCGAAGGTCTTGCCATAAGAATAATGAAAGGCGACGTTCCCGAAAACCTTAAAGACAGAAAACTTTTCTCTTTGGATATGGGCGCGTTGGTCGCGGGCGCGAAGTACCGCGGCGAGTTCGAAGAAAGGCTTAAAGCCGTACTTTCCGAAGTCAAGAAGAGCGAAGGCAAAATTATACTTTTCATCGACGAATTGCATACGATAGTCGGCGCGGGTAAAACCGAAGGCGCGATGGACGCGGGCAACCTGCTTAAACCTATGCTTGCAAGGGGCGAACTCCACTGTATCGGCGCGACAACCTTGGACGAATATCGTAAATATATCGAAAAAGACCCCGCGTTGGAGCGTAGATTTCAGCCCGTTATCGTAAACGAACCCACGGTGGAAGATACGATTACGATTTTAAGAGGGCTTAAAGAGCGTTACGAAGTCTATCACGGCGTTAAAATTCAGGACGGCGCTCTGATAGCCGCCGCTACTTTATCCGATAGATACATTACGGACAGATTCCTGCCCGATAAGGCTATCGACCTCGTGGACGAAGCGTGCGCGAATATCAAGACCGAAATGAACTCTATGCCGGGCGAAATGGAAGACGTAAAGCGTAAGATAATGACGCTTGAAATAGAAGAAACTTCGCTCAGAAAAGAAACGGATAAACTTTCGGTCGCAAGGCTCGAAAGTTTAAGAAAAGAGATAGCGGACTTAAAGGAAAAATACGCGGCGATGAACGCTAAATTACAGACCGAAAAGGACGCTATCAATAAAGTGCAGAAACTCCGCGAAGAGATCGAATCGGTCAACCGCGAAGCCGAAAAAGCCGAAAGAGAATACGACCTCGATAAAGCGGCGAAACTCCGTTACGGAAAACTGCCCGAACTTAAAAAGCAACTCGCCGAAAGCGAAGAAAAAGCCGCTTCCGACGAAAATAACGATTTGCTTCACGACAAAGTTACCGAAGAAGACATCGCTAAAATCGTGTGTCGCTGGACGGGTATTCCCGTATCGAAACTCATGCAGGGCGAAAGGGAAAAACTCCTTTCTCTCGAAGACGTGTTGCACAAACGGGTAATCGGTCAGGACGAAGCCGTCCGCGCCGTCGCCGAAGCCATTTTAAGGGCAAGGGCGGGCATTGCGGACCCGACCAGACCTCTGGGTTCGTTCCTGTTTTTAGGACCTACGGGCGTAGGTAAAACGGAACTTGCGAAAACGCTTGCAAAAACTCTTTTCGACGACGAAAAGAATATGATCAGACTCGATATGAGCGAATATATGGAAAAGTTTTCGGTTTCCCGTCTTATCGGCGCTCCTCCGGGATACGTCGGTTTCGAAGACGGCGGACAACTTACCGAAGCGGTGAGAAGAAAACCCTATTCGGTAGTATTGTTCGACGAAATCGAAAAGGCTCACCCGGACGTTTTCAACGTGCTTTTGCAGGTTCTCGACGACGGTCGTATAACCGATTCGCAGGGGCGCACGGTAGATTTTAAGAATACGGTAATTATCCTGACGTCCAATCTCGGTTCGTCAGCCATACTCGACGGTATCGACGAAAACGGCGAAATAAAAGAAGAAGCCAAAGAAGAAGTGATGAGGCTTCTGAAATCGAGTTTCAGACCCGAATTTTTGAACCGTCTTGACGAGATCGTGTTCTATAAACCACTGCAAAAGACCGAAATCGGCAAGATAGTCGATCTTATGCTCGAAGGGCTTAAAAAACGGCTCGAAGAACAGCAGATCGAACTCGATATCACTTCAACGGCGAAAGATTATATTATCGATAACGGTTACGACCCCGTTTACGGCGCAAGACCGTTAAAGAGATTTATTCAACGCACGGTAGAAACGATGCTTGCCAAGAAAATTATCGGCAACTATTTTGCCCCCGGCGATACGGCAGTCGTAGATTACGACGGCTCCGACCTTACCGTCTACAAACGCAAATAAGTTCCCGCATATAACGGTAACTTAAAGTTCGCGGGTTTTGTCCTTCCGGGGGATATTTCGGAGTTTATATAAAAACGGAAAAGCCGGAACGCAAGATTTTTTCTTGCGTTCCGGCTTTAATCATATCGTAAATTTGTTCGTAAATTATATTATTTGATGTACATTTTCGCGTTTATTTTATCACTATTATATGGGCGTGTCAACGATTTTACGCCCATTTACGCAAATTTTTCACTTGAAACTCAAAAATCATTTAATTTTTACCCCTATTTTTCGACATTTTTGTTCATAAAATAATATAATCTACGAACAAAATTTCAGGTGTACGAAAGGAGAAAAAATGAAAAACTCAAAAAGAAATGTAATAGTTTCGGCGTTTATGGCTATCGCTCTTTGTATGAGCGTAGTCGCAGGCGCAACTTTCGCATTGTTCACGTCCGATAGTAGCGTAAACATAGCGATAACTTCGGGTAACGTAGAAGTAACGGCTACGGCTTCGGCGTTAAAAGTTTATTCGCCCAAGGCGGTAAACGAAACCGGAATCGCAGACGCCGACAACGCCGTAAACGAAAACGGCGGCAAATTCGTAAACGGCGGAACGGCTACCTTGACGGGAAGCGAACTTAAACTCGATAACATGACCCCCGGCGACAAAGTAAACTTTAATATTAAAGTCGAAAACAAGTCTTCCGTAACCGTCAAATACAGAACCCGTATTTATTGCGGAGAAGATAACGGATTGTACGCCGGTCTGAAGTATTCGATTACGAACGGAACCGAAACGTACGAGAGTATGGCGATTACCGATTGGGCGACTTTAACTCCCGACGTTAAAGAAGTAGCGAATCTCGATTGCAAAGTCGAACTCCCTGTAGAGGCGGGCAACGAATACAAGAACAAGAGTTGTAAACTCGTATATCAGGTCGAGGCGGTACAGGGTAACGCAGAAACCGCGAACGATACCAAATACTACACTCTTGCGCAGTTCAACGCTTTAACCGAAATCCCCGCGGAAGTAAAGAACGTATACGTCGATTTGGGTAACGCGACCGTCAAATACGGCAAAACTCTTACAATCGGTAAAACCGAAATCGGCGACGCTTTTGCTTATATGGACGTAAACGGAAACGCGTCTACGGGCAATTCGACCAATATAAAGTATTATAATTCCAAAGCGGAAGCCGAAGCCGCTGAAATTCCCGAAGGCTATAGGGTAAATTGCATAAGACCCGCGGGTGGAGAAGGCGCCGACGGCGGTCCGAGATACACTATAATTCTCGAAACGGCAAAGAAAGGCGTTAATCTTTATTTAAGCGGGAAAATAACGGTTATCGATACTCCCGCTATCAACGAATTGACGATGGGCAACGGCGCCGACGTTTCTATTTGCGTTCCCGGGAACTCCGTCGTTATAGCAGACGGATTGCAGGTAAACGGACTTTGCAAGATATGGACAAAGCATGAAAGCGGCTTTATCTCGGCTGTTTTCTCTCATAAAGTTCCCGAACTCGTAATGAAAAATTGCGAAATTAACGGCTGCTGGCTTCAGGACGGTTTGACGGTTGAAAAAGCGACGTTTGAAAATTGTACTTTCGATACAATGAACTATAAAAACGTGAGAAATTCTAACCCTATCTGGTGGAGAATGACTACGAAGTCGGAAATCAGATTCACAAATTGTACGTTTAAGTCGATACTTCCTATAAAATTTGAAACTCCGAGAGTTACTCCGATACTCGAGATAACTAATTGTAATTTTGATATAGCGAAATCTGCAATTTACGCGGACGATACGAGGAACTACGGCGTGATATTCAGTTCGCAGGACGCGGAAGTTAAGTTCGGCGACGTAATGTTGACGGGCAATAAACTTTTCAATGAAACAGCAGGACTTGTATCTTTCTACGATGCAAAAGTCGGCTGGAAAGAAGGTTGCTACCTTATAATGAACGACAACGACGTTAAGGGCGGAATCGTTCAGATGTACAAGACCGCCGCTACGGTTGAAAAAACAAGTTACATGAAAGGTAATGATTTCGAAAGATAATCTAAACCTGTAAATAAACGCCGCGGGGCGGAAAAGTCTTTACGACTTTTCCGCCCCGCGGACTTTATTGCGTTTTTAGTCAATCCGGTATATGTCGCGACTGTTATTCCGTGCGTTTGTTTCGCCGCACGGCAAGTACAAACTTACCAAAAATCATCGACAATAGCGGCGTATTGGTTGCGAGCAAGTCTTGCGGCGTTAAGATATTTGCTTTCCGATCGGTTCGTTCAGATCTTTTATTTTTTGCGTTGAAGTTATAATCATATATATCGCCAAAGCGATTACCACGACTATAACCATTCCGCCCGTTACGGCGTTCATAATCATCTTGAACGCCGTGTCGTTTCCGGAAAAATGCGATAACATTGCGGTCTGTAAACCGAACAGAGATACTGCGGCGGTTGCGAGAGTTATCGCTTTTGACGCCGAAAGTATGCCGATTTCTCTATACCGTACTACGTTTATAATTGCCATCGTCGCGATGTAAAACGTATACGTCGCGGAGGCGTAAATGACGAGCCCCGGATAATTGAAACTCGAATTTTCGATTACGGTCTGCGCCGCCATACCCGAAAGGGGAAGTGTTAAAATCAGCAAAAATATCGCCGATAAGCGATAACGCCCGTATTCAAATTTAATATCGTACTTTTCGCGGTCTTTCGAAACTCTGTCGTACGAGCGTATAAGGGTGAATCTTATAACGCTTAGTCCGAGGTAGTATAAGGCAAGCGTTACGAACCACTTCGAGTCGTATATAAAGCCCGTTATAAGGCGAAATACGGCGTATACGACGTCGACGCCCGCGCTTCGCCAGAGGGCGAAGCGGCCGCGAAAAACTTTATCCGTTCCGTAACGTTTGTATAAGCCGTAGATTTTCATAAAATTTTATTCTTCTTCCGATTTTTTGCGGGGCGAAACGCGCCCGCCGGGTATTCGTCTTTTTCAGCGCCGCTAAACGGCTCGTTTTTTACTTCTTCGTCGTTTGCTGCCGTTCAGAGTTGCTTTTCGTTCGTAAATATAAGTTTTATAGCCTGATAAACGTGTTTAACGTATACGAGTTCGACTTTACCGGCGAATTTTTGCATGCCGTCGCGGTTTTTGGCGGGCAGAACGATTTTTTTCGCGCCCAGCCTTACGCATTCCGCGACGCGTTTTTCGGCTTGCGTAACGCCTCTTACTTCGCCCGTCAGACCTATTTCGCCGAAAGCGCAGACTTCTTTCGGTACGGGTATATTGTTCGCTCCGCTTGCTAAGGCGAGCGCAACCGCAAGATCCGCAGCCGGCTCCGAGAGTTTTATTCCTCCCATTACGTTCACGTATACGTCGAGCGCGTAAAACGGCGTATACGCGCGTTTTTCCATTACGGCGAGCATTAAAAGCAGCCTGTTCATATCTATCCCTACCGGCATTCTTCTCGGAAGCCCGAAAGCGGTTTTGGAAAGCAGCGTCTGAATCTCTACCGCCATGCACCTGTTGCCCGAAATCGTAGGGGTTACTATCGTACCGGGTTCGTTACCGCGTTCGTCGGAAACGAAAATGCCGTCGTAGTCTTTAACCCCGCGTACGCCGTCTTCGCGCATTTCGAAAACGCCGACTTCCTGCGCCGAACCGAAACGGTTTTTGACCGCGCGCAGAAGTTTGTAGTTGTCCTGCGGTTGCCCCTCGAAATAGAGTACCGTATCCATAATGTGTTCGAGAACTTTCGGCCCCGCGATCGCGCCGTCTTTGGTTACGTGCCCTATTACGAATACGGTCGTTTTACCCGACTTTGCAAAACGCATAAGACGGGAAGCGCACTCTTTAATCTGCCCCACGCTGCCCGCCGAAGAATTCATTTCTTCGAGGTAGACCGCCTGAATGGAGTCCACGATTAAAAAGTCGTATCCGTCGGCGCAGTCTAAAATATTGTCGAGCGAGGTTTCGTTTATCACCATAAGTTCCGAAAAATCGCCTTTAAGCCTTTCGCATCTCATTCTTACCTGCGCGCGGCTCTCTTCCGCCGAAGCGTAAAGCACTTTGTATTTTTCGGAAAGCGTACACGCTACCTGCGTCATAAGTGTGGATTTGCCTATGCCGGGGTCGTACGAGCGACGACGGTACTATACCGCCGCCGAGAACGGTGTCGAGTTCGTCCACGCCCGAATTTATTCTTACGGTCTTTTCCGCCGCCACGTCGCCCAGTCTTACGGGGCGTTCGTAGTTTCTCTGCGTTTGTTTTTTGTCGTTTTGCGTTGCGGTTTCGATAAGTTCTTCGGTTATCGAGCCGAAAGTGCCGCAGGACGGACATCTTCCGAGCCAGCCGGGTGTTACCGCGCCGCATTCCGAGCATACGTATCTGCTCGTCGTTTTGGTTTTTGCCATACGTTTTTCCTATGATTTTATAAATGTTTACACGCTCCGCGGGGCTTCGCATCGCTCGGGATGACGTTTTTAACCCGTCGTTGCGGATTTATCGGGTGATTTTCTCCGTTAAACAGTAAGCCGATACCGCTATGCCTTCTTCTCTGCCTACCGTGCCTATCCCTTCCAAAGTGGTGCAGGTGATTCCTACGCGGTCGGGCGCTACGCCGCAAAGCGAAGCGAGATTTTCCGTCATCGCTTTTACGAACGGCGATAACTTCGGTTTTTGCGCCATTATTACCGCGCTTACGTTTACTATTTTATATCCGTTTTCTTCGAGCATTTCTTTTACCTTATCGAATAATATAACGCTCGAAACGCCTTTATACTTTTCGTCGGTGTCGGGGAAGTGCTTGCCTATATCGCCCAGCGACGCAGAAGACAAAAGCGCGTCCGAAACCGCGTGAAGAAGTACGTCCGCGTCGCTGTGACCGAGTAAGCCTTTGTCGTTCGGGATTTCTATTCCGCCGAGTACGAGTTTTCTGCCCTCGACGAGTCTGTGCAAATCGAACCCGACGCCGGCGCGCAGATTTTCGCCCGGGGCAAAATCTTCCGCCGTGGTAAGTTTACGGTTTCGTTCGTTACCGTTTACCGCTCTGCATCGCCCGATATATTTCGCAAACAGCCCCGATTCGTCCGTAAATACTTCGTCGCCGGTTTTAAGCGAAAAGGCTTTCAGAAGTAATTTTTTGTTAAACGCCTGCGGCGTCTGGACCTTATATATATTATTGCGCGCAGCGGAAACTATATATTTGTCTTCGCCGTCGTAGGCGATTTTCGCCGTGGGGGCGGTGG
>ERZ779681.454-NODE-454-length-14240-cov-3.18661_pt1 | contig 14240 bp, 13 predicted proteins | sample MGYA00511905_ERZ779681 | MGnify/ENA primary metagenome ERZ779681 (study PRJEB29588, sample SAMEA2144578) | human gut metagenome | biome: human gut; feature: human-associated habitat; material: faeces | place: Denmark | collected 2008/2010 ... | reverse complement strand
AAAGAAACCAATTTCCCGATACATATCGCCAAGAAACTTCCGGAACATCTGGACGCTCCGATGATGGCATGCGTGGACACCGACAAGCGTGCGGCTTGTGCTGCCAACCACTCCTGTACGCACCTGCTCGACGAAGCATTGCGTCAGGTTCTCGGCACACACGTAGAACAGAAAGGATCACTCGTAACTCCAGACTCTCTGCGTTTCGACTTTTCTCACTTCCAAAAAGTTACTCCAGAACAGCTCCGTGAAGTGGAACATCTGGTAAATGCCAAGATTCGCGAAAACGTACCTTTGACCGAATATCGTAACTTGCCGATTGAAAAAGCCAAGGAACTGGGAGCCATCGCCTTGTTCGGTGAAAAATATGGTGACGAAGTACGCGTCGTACAATTCGGATCTTCCATCGAGTTCTGTGGAGGTACTCACGTATCGGCTACCGGAAAAATCGGTATGGTCAAAATTATTTCTGAAAGTTCCGTTGCAGCCGGCGTACGCCGTATCGAAGCCGTAACCGGTGCCAAGGTAGAAGAAATGTTCGACACCGTTCAGGATACACTTACAGATTTGAAAGCGCTGTTCAACAATGCTCCCGATCTGAAAGTTGCCATCTCTAAATATATTGACGAGAATGCAGGCCTGAAGAAACAGGTAGAAGAGTTCATGAAAGAAAAAGAAGCCAGCGTGAAAAACAAACTGATCGAAGGCGCAAAAGATATCAATGGAGTGAAAGTCATCAAGGCTGTGCTCCCGATGCCGGCAGATGCAGTGAAGAATATCGCTTTCCAGCTGAAAGGACAGTTCACAGAAAACCTGTTCGTAGTAATCGGAAGCGTATTCGACAACAAACCACTGCTGACTGTAACCATGAGCGATGATCAGGTAAAAGCCGGACTGAACGCAGGTCAGCTAGTACGCGAAGCAGCCAAACTGATTCAGGGTGGCGGTGGAGGCCAACCTCATTTTGCAACTGCCGGAGGAAAGAATGCTGAAGGTCTGAATGCAGCTGTCGACAAGATTATCGAACTTGCCGGATTATAATCATATTTATATGTACCGTAAACAACTGTTTGCGGTACACAACCGACAAAACCATACAACGGCCCTTTCTAAAAGACAGGGCCGTTACTTTTTATTGGGCTTCGCTTCCCTAAAAACGAACGGACATATTCACCAAAACAAACGGACATATTCACTAAAACGAACGGACATATTCAGTTGAACACGAGTTCGTTTTTTCATTCGGTCTTTATAGTCTGCGCTTCGGGCCAGTTCACCAGATACAAGGTTTCTGTAGCACGGGTAAAAGCCGTGTAAAGCCAACGATAATAATCCGGTGTCAGCATATCCTCTGTCATATATCCCTGATCCAAAAAGACCCGTTGCCACTGTCCTCCTTGAGCTTTATGACAAGTTACCGCATAAGCATACTTCACCTGTAAGGCATTGTAATAAGGATCTTCCTTCATTTTCTTCATCCTCTCCCGCTTGGTAGGCAAATCGGCATAATCTTCCAGAATTGTATAAAACAGCTTGTCATTCTGTTCTTTAGGGAACGAAGGAGCATCCGAATGCAAGGTATCAAGCAAAATCTTTACCTCCAACTCCAGATTATCATAATCAGGGAATTCTAATACAACATCGGCAAACCGACATCCATACATCTCACGCACACGACGCACACGACGTACCACTGCAATGTCTCCATTAGCTATAAAATCTACTTCCTTACAGTCTTTCCCCCAAAAATAATTATTTTTGGCTACCATAAGCAACTCTCCCGTATTCAGTTCATCCTCTCGGAAAAGAATAGTATTCCGAATACCATTATTATAAAGATTAGCCCGTTTGTTCGAACGACAGATAATCATAGTTTCATCCATCCCCACTTTATCATAACAGTCATTGATAGTCTCAATCAGCTCACTGCCCGGCAATATCCGGATATCCGGAAAATTCCCGACCCGGATACGAGGCAAATCAAAACCAAAATCTTCCGTAACATAACGACGTAACAAAGTCGCGTTATAAAGAATACCGGAATCATTCATCTGACGTACCACCTGTGTCAACACACATTCAGTCGGAAGCAGCCCGTATCCTTGCAATACTTCCTTCATCAATGCCGGACTTTCCTCTTCACCTACCGGAGGGAGCTGGGCAGTATCTCCTACCAACATCAGTCTGCATCCTTGCCCACCATAAATGTACTGAATCAAATCATCCAACAAACGCCCTGATCCGAACGACATTCCAGAAAAACCGTCATTTGAAATCATAGAAGCCTCATCAACAATAAACAACGTATGCTGATGCAGATTCTGGTTGAGCATAAAGTTATCTGTCTCATTCGAAAAAGTCCGCTGCCGGTAAATACGTTTATAGATAGTATAGGCAGGATGCTGAGCGTAACGGGAAAAAACCTTAGCTGCCCGTCCTGTAGGCGCCAGCAGCACACACTTCCATTTCAGCAGGTCAAGTGTTTTCACTAATGCACCGATTAAAGTAGTTTTTCCTGTACCTGCATACCCTTTCAACAAAAATATTCCCTCTTGATTTCCTGAAAAGAGAAATTCTGCAAAAGATTTCATTGCAAATTCTTGCTCATCTGTTGGTTTATACAAAAAATTTCGCTTAATTTGCTGCGTCAAATCATCAATTAACATAATGCTGTAGAAAAAGTTTACATAAGTTTGACGTGAATAAATTTATTTATTTATTTTTGCGATACGAATATAAACTAAAAAAATAATATTATCATGAAAACAGTTATTAATCTTGTATTAGCCGTCTGCGTAATCTGCTTGGTGTATATCTGCTACGGCAGTATCATGGGCCCTATCAACTTCACTAAAGAAAAAGACATCCGAGAAAAAGCGATTATCGCTCATTTGATCGATATTCGTAAAGCACAACAAGAATATCGTACAGCACACCAATGCTATACAGACAATTGGGATACGTTGATTACATTCGTTAAAACAGCTAAGGTTCCTTTCATCATGAAGGAAGGTTCTTTGACAGACGACCAATTGAATGGCGGTATGACTGAAAAGAAAGCTATGGAAATGATTCAGAAAGCAAAACGTACCGGTAAATGGGACGAAGTAAAGGCTGCTGGTCTGGAAAACTTCCGTCGTGATACTGTATGGGTAGCTGTATTGGATACCATTTTCCCGAAAGGATTCGTTGCTGATTCTCTGCCATACGTTCCTTATGGAAACGGAAGCAAGTTTGAACTGGCTATCCGCAAAGATACTACAGAAACCGGTGCTCCTCTGAACTTGTTCCAGGCTCAGGTTCCTTACGAAACTTATCTGAATGGTGTGAACGATCAGGAATTGCTTAATCTGAAAGATTTGCAGACTAAGTTGAACAAATACTGTGGTTTGAGAGTTGGTGATATCGAACAGCCGAACAACAACGCAGGTAACTGGGAATAATTTCTTCTATTACATCTGAAATGACTGAACGTATCGATTTGAGCAAATCGGACCAATATACATTATCCATCCGCCTGAGTGCGGATGGATTTTCTTTTTCTATCTACAATCCATTGGGTGGAAGTGACTTCTATTTCCAACCATATCCCATCCATACACAGCATTCCCTGGCAGCCAACGTAAAATCTTTTCTGGCAGAAACCGAAGAGCTATCACTTCCCTACCGCCAGATCAACCTGCTGATACATTCGTCACGATATACTCCTGTTCCTCTGGAACTGTATGAGGACGAACAGATGGATACGCTTTTCTATCAGAACTTGCCCAAACAAAACAACGAAGTAATTCTGTGCAATATACTTGGAAGAAGCAATTCTGTAGTCCTCTTCTCGCTTGACAAACTGACTCATGTATTCCTGTCAGAAAAATTTCCGGAAGCACGTTTCTTTGCAGCTGTCAGCCCTCAAATAGAGTATCTCACTGCACGAAGCAAACAAGGGAACAACCGGAAACTTTTTGCCAATCTTCATCCGACTTCCATCGACCTATTGGCATTCGACAAAGGGAAACTGCTGCTGCTGAACACCTATTCCATCAGAGAAGCGACCGACCAATGTTACTATATACTCAATGTATGGAAAGAACTAGGCTATGACCAGGAGCGGGATGAACTACATCTTACCGGAAACCTGCCTAAGAAAGAACTACAGCATATGCTACAGCCTTACCTAAGACATATATACATTATTAACCCTCAGGCGGAATTCAACGATTCAGAAGCCAGCCGTATCGAAGAAATTCCGTTTGACATGCAATCCTTGATATCATGCGAGTAATCAGCGGTATTTACAAGCGTAGGCATTTTGATGTACCTCATACATTCAAAGCACGCCCTACAACAGATTTTGCTAAGGAAAACCTGTTCAACGTTCTGAACAATTACCTGGATTTTGAAGATCATGTAACAGCACTTGACTTGTTTGCCGGTACCGGCAGTATCAGTATCGAACTGGTTTCACGTGGATGCGACCGAGTCATATCAGTAGAAAAGGACCCACAACATTATGCCTTCATCTGCAAGGTCATGAAAGAAGTGAAAACAGACAAATGCTTCCCAATACGCGGCGACGTATTCAAATACATGGAACGATGCGGAGAACAGTTTGATTTCATTTTCGCCGATCCGCCTTATGCTTTAAAAGAACTGAGTACCATCCCTTCACTTGTTTTCCAGCACAAACTGTTGAAACCCGACGGGCTGTTCGTACTGGAACATGGAAAAGATCTCAACTTTGAGGAAGACCCACATTTTATCGAACACCGTCATTACGGTAGTGTGAATTTCTCATTCTTCAGAGCAACGGAGCCAGCAGACGAATCACAGACTCTGTAAAACGGTTGCTCCAAGAACGGGAAGCCCATACTTTCGGTATCAGAAACATACATTCTTTCTGGTCCTCCAGAAAAATCCGCTTCATAGCCAATGCAGTCTCTTTATCATAAAAGAATGCATTGGCTTCAAAATTATGTTCAAAACTCCTGAAATCCATATTTGTAGACCCAACTGTACTCCACTGGTCATCCGAGACCATCAGTTTGGAATGAAGGAATCCTTTCCGATACAGATAAATCCGCACGCCTGCTTTCATCAACATATCCAAGTAAGACATAGACCCCTTATGAGTCAGCCAGGCATCCCCGTGCTTCGGAAGCATAATCCGTACATCTACTCCAGCCAGAGCAGCTGTCTGGAGAGCTGTCAGTATCTGTTCAGTAGGAAGCAGATAAGGAGTCTGTACATAGAAATATTTTCTCGCACTACTGATAGCCATCATGATTCCCTGCATCATTTCCCTCCATTCTCCTACAGGATCGGAAGTCACAATCTGGGCAACAACTTTCCCTTCAGCCTGCATTTTCGGATAATAGACCTCTCCTGTCAGTAACGTCCGGTCTACTACATACCAGTCGGTTAAGAAAGCAGTCTGAAGCCCATAGACAGCTTTACCGGAAATCTTTACATGCGAATCACGCCATTCTCCCCATGATACACCTTTCATATACCGGTCTGCAATGTTCATTCCACCTATAAATCCCACCTTACCATCTATAACTACAATCTTACGGTGATTCCGATAATTCACTTTACTGGTAAACTGCGGGAAACGAACTTTCAGAAAGCTCTGTGCATCAATTCCTTCAAACAGCATCTGTTCATAAAAGGAGTGATTCACTCTCCAGCAACCTACATCATCATACAAGACACGTATCTTCACTCCTTCGCGTGCCTTATCAATCAGAACATCACGCAGCAATCTTCCTGTAGCATCATTCTCGAAAATATAAAATTCCAGATGGATATGATGACGCGCCTTCGAAATTTCCCGAATAAGACTACAAAGCATCGAACGGCCGTCTGTATAGATAGCCAATGCATTTCCTTCAAAAGTAAGCGCATTGCAAGTCCGTCTGAAAAATCCCATCAGAATATGCTGATCTTTTGAGACAGGAAGAGAAAGTTGGGCTTGAAATTCAGCCATCGGACGTTTACGCAATCTGCTGTACCCTTTCCGGCTGATAAGCCGTTCCTTCCGTGTGCTCCGCCCAAAAAAGAAATAAAATACCAAGCCAACAAGAGGCAAGAAAAAAAGCACAAGAATCCAAGCCATCGTCTTGACCGGATTCCGGTTATCAAGAATAATCACCAAAGATATGCCGAAAATCAAGCTGAAATATAAAATATAGAATACTACATAAGCAGCTTCACCGAGCAAAGAGATATCAGTCATAGGCATTGCTTTTCAACAAAATTACGACTATTTTCCGAAACTCCTTTATTCAGTAAAGAAAAAAGGTTTGCCCAGCCTTGAATCCAGACAAACCTTCTATAAACAAAAGCAGAACTGTTATCAGAACCGACGATGTCCAGGTCCTCCTGGACCTCCGAAACCACCCCGGGCACCAGGTCCCATATTCGGACGGGCCCCTTTACCACCGAACAGATTCAAGCGGTAAATGAAGTGCACCATACAATAACTGTAGATGGCATTGTACTCCGTATCCTGACGCATGGCAGCACTGATAGTACGGCTTACGTTACTCTGGTTTCTCAAAATATCGTAAAACTGAATGCTTACAGTAGCCGCATTACCTTTCAGAAAATTCTGTGAAATCTGTGCGTTCCAGATCAACTCATCCCGGTTCATACTGGCATCAGCATAACCCCGACGTGAATTCTGAGAGATATCCGTCGAGATTGCCATATTCCACGGCAGATTCACATTGGTACTAGCCCCATAAGAGAATTGGTAAGTATCCATATTATTCTCTGTCTGGAAATTATTACGGGTACGTGTGTAGTTCAATGAGCCGTTCAAAGAAAACTCCCACCAGTCACTGCGGTATGTGCCACGCAGACGTTCAGACAAAGTAAGCTGACGGGTCTGATTCTTGTCAGACTGGGTCATCAGATCTTCATCGCTGATATAGCTGGCAATATTATTGAAACGGGCCATCGTAAAGGTATTGATGGTATATTTCTTGTTCTTAAGTGCCGTATTGGTTCCCAAGATACCGAATAAGTTCCAGTTACCGTTGATATTCTCTGGCATTGTAATATATCCACCTGTCTCTTCGTTATATTGACGACGGTTACTGATACTGTTCAAGACATTCTGAAAACGCAGATGAGTCATAACTCCCCGCTGCTTTTCAGCGTCAAATGTATTATAGAAAACCATCAGAGAGTTAGTAAAGGAAGGTTTCAGTCCCGGATTACCCATGCGGATATTCAACGGATCCGTATCGTCCTCAATCGGTAACATATCGGTCATACTTGGTTGTGAACTGCGTCCCCGATAATTTACACGTAACTGACTGGTTTTCGAAAAATTATACCGGAAATCTAATGTCGGTGTAAAATTAAATACTTTCCGTACTACCGTTGTATCCAGTTCTCCCTGCTTATAAGACAATTTTGTATTCTGAGGTTGGAAAGATCCACCTACATTCAGCTGCATCTTCTCCCGAATCCAACGCAACTGGATATCGGCCTGATGATTATAATAATCATATTCAGCTGTTTTGCTCAAATCCGGATTGAACACAGCTACATCGGGCAGGTAACCATCAGCAATTTCCCAGTCATTCGGCATATCATAAGTCGAATTATCCGTTTTCGACTTGTTGTACTGGAAATTATAGCTGAACTGCAAAAATCCTCCCTTGAATATAGGCTCACTATAAGTGAAACGCAATGAGTAATTATACGACTTGGTAGGAGTTGTTATATAACGGTTCAAGATTTCCATCCGTTCTTCCTCAGACTTCTGGAAATATTCAGTCTCGGAAATAGAGAACTGTTCACTTTCACTGTTCGTATAGTTATAAGACCCACGGAAGTTAATATTACGCCCCGCCTTACCTAAGCGACGGTTAAACATCAAAGAACCACCGGCTGTAATATCATCTCCTTTACTCAAAGAATTCTGAATAATAGTATTGACAATTTTTTCTTCCGGAACCAATGAAGTCAAGTCGTCCGAATTGATTAATTCATCGGTATCAATTTCAGGATCAGCATTAAATGTATACGACTTGGAACCCGAACTATTGTCAGTCTTTCCATAAGTCAAACGTGGACGGACAAGTAAAGTAGTCAATGTATCCGGCTTCCACTCGATACGGAAATCTGCAGTCAGATTTGTTGTTTTGTTTCGATTGGCGGTCAAGGCATTTTTAAATGAACTTGTCTCACTGGATACAAAGGTTTCCGAATTCGTCTTACTCTGTATATCAGCATCTTTATAATTAAAGTTCACACTACCACCCGTTTCCAGTTTCTCGCTTTTAGTCGCAAAATTGAAACCGCCCATCTTGATGGCATTGAGTCCGTTCTGTCCGCCCCAACGGCCACCGCCGCCACCACCAGGGAAACCATTGTCGTTTACATTGTTCATTGAACCGATAACAGTAAACTGATTATCCCCCCAGAATCGGTTGACCATTATTTTACCGCTATACCGGTCTTCAGTGCCGGCTGCCACATCGGCATTACCGAACCATCCATGATTCATACCGGGCTTAACAGTCAAGTCAAGCACAGTCTCTTCCTCACCATCGTCAATACCAGTTACACGGGCCATATCCGATTTCTTGTCGTAAGCACGTATCTTATCAATGATGTTTACAGGCAAATTCTTCATAGCAATATTCGGATCGTCGGCAAAGAACTCCTTACCGTCTATCATAATCTTCTTCACTTCCTTACCGTTGATGGTAATTGTACCGTTTTCGTCGACTTCAGCTCCAGGAAGTTTTTTCACCAGTTCTTCCAAAGCTGACCCCTCCGGTACACGATAAGCAGAACTGGTATATACCAAGGTATCCTCCGAAGCTGTCACCTCAGGAGCTTGAGCCACAATCACAGCCCCCTCCAGCATGATAGCATCCGAATTCAATTCGATATTCCCTACACTCATACGCTGCTGGCCAGCAGTCAGTTTCACTGTTTTAAAAACCGGTTTGTATCCTACAAAAGAAACCTTCAGCAGATAATTTCCCGGCCTGGCCGACAGAGAAAACTTACCATCCAAATTGGTCACATTCCCTGCAACCATTGAACTATCCTTCGGTACAAGAAGTTGCACTGTAGCTTGAATGACAGGCGATTTATCATCCCCGTCGAGTACCGTACCCGATACTGCTACTCTCCTGCTGCCGCTTTGTGCAAAAGCAGAAATCACCGTAAGTGACATCAGCAGTATACCCATAACCCATTTTTTCATCGTCGTTGTTTCGTTTTTTATTCAGTTGCTCATTTGACACCCTTCCAGCCAAAAGGTTTAACAGACTGTATCTTAAAAAACGTTATTTCCGACGGAATGTCTTTTCCATACGTTGTTTCTGTAAATGGAATTCCCAACAAATGACATTAATAACCATATACACAATTCCGATAGAATTATCGGCCTCCTGTATATCGTGATCGACAGCGGCCTTCACTAATACTACAACATAATAAACTCCCCATACATAAAGAGCATACTTCATCGAATTCAGACGTAACTTCCCGGTTTCTTCATTCTCATCTTTGGTCTTTGCCAGAAACACCATAAACAAGGAAATCCAGATAACCAGTTTCATTCCCAATTTAACAAACACCAGATTGCCATCATGCACCATACCGAACATATACATCAACATCGGTACAAAAACAGACAGTAGCAAAAGCGCATAGCCTGCTACTCTACATGGAACAGGTAAAATTCCTTTCATACTAACATTTCATTAAAATTTATCCACAAAAATAATTAATTGTAATCTCACCTACATTCTCATCTGACTTTTTTTCTATTTTTGCGCAATAAAATATGCAATTCATCTTATGAGCAAACAAGAAGTCATTATCTGTACAAACCTGAAACAGGATCTGGAGAAAGCTGTCACTTCACACACATACGACAAACTCTTCATCCTTACCGACGAACATACACACGAAATGTGCTATCCACTTATAGCGTCTTTTCCCTACATACAAGGGGCCGAACTACTCAGTATCGGTGTAGAAGACATACACAAGAATCTGGAAACACTGGCCTATGTGTGGACACAATTAAGTACGCGAGGGGCAACCCGCCATTCTCTACTGATTAACCTGGGAGGCGGAATGGTTACCGATTTAGGCGGTTTTGCTGCTGCGACCTTCAAACGAGGCATCCCCTACATCAATATCCCTACAACTCTACTATCTATGGTCGATGCAGCAGTCGGCGGAAAAACCGGTATCAATTTCAACGGACTGAAAAACGAAATAGGTGCCTTCGCTCCTGCCGACCAGGTACTGATAGATTGTGAGTTTCTTCGCACCCTTGACCACGAAAACATCTTATCCGGTTATGCAGAAATGCTGAAACATGGGCTTATCAGCAACACTACTCATTGGGTGGAACTACTGAATTTTGACCTGAACAAGATCGACTATAATTTTCTGCAACAACTGGTAGGACGTTCTGTACAGATAAAAGAAGAAATCGTAGCACAAGATCCATTTGAAAAAAGTATTAGGAAAGCCTTAAATCTGGGACACACCATCGGTCATGCTTTTGAAAGCTTTGCTTTAAAACAGGGACGTCCGGTACTACACGGTTATGCTGTAGCATGGGGAATAGTCTGTGAACTTTATCTATCGGTAATTAAAACGGGCTTTCCCAAAGAAAAAATGCATCAGACACTTCATTTCATCAAAGATAATTATGGAAAATTCCCTTTCACCTGCAACGATTATGAATGTCTCTATGAATACATGAAACATGACAAAAAGAATGCAGCTTCAGGCCACATTAATTTTACTCTCTTAGGAGAAATAGGTGATATCCGTATCAATCAGACTGCCACCCAAGACGAAATTTATGAACTGCTGGATTTTTATAGCGAAACAATGGGATAAACGATTGATTATCTTTCTATAAAAACAAATTCTCCTTACTTCAGGACAGTATGCCTCTACAGAAAGTCTGTCATCCGTTGAAACAATTCCTGAAAATTCGTTTGGATATTCCAAATAAAGCGTTACCTTTGCACACGCAATTCGGGGTGTAGCTCAGCCCGGTTAGAGTACGCGTCTGGGGGGCGTGTGGTCGCTGGTTCGAATCCAGTCACCCCGACTGAGAAAAAGGAGTTAAGTCATCGGCTTAACTCCTTTTTTCCTTTTATATGCTGACGAATTTTGCAGCCACAATCGTAAAATATATGCTATTAAAAAGATAAAGTCTATATAACTTTTATCTTACATCCTTCTTTTTCAAATGTTTTCACTACTTTTGTATTCGGATTTGGACAAACCATTTCCAAACATTTGAACATAAAGGAGCGTTATGCTACTCTTGTAAGTGCAAAGCCTGAGAAACTATAGCACAAAAAATCAACAAGAATTGGCATGGCAGTTCCCACGTTATAGCGTGGGCTGCTTTACCATATCTGTTGATTTAGGTTTTCTCAGGGCCTGCACTTTAAGACGTGGTTAATAGCAGTGCCACGCTTCATTATTAATTATTATACCCCCATATTTGGTTACTGGATGGGCAAATAAAAGATGTATAAACTCTCAAAAATTACTGTAACAATTGTAGTCTTATTCGTGTTTTTTCTTTTGTTGGGGACTGTCGTTGAAAATCAAAGTGCAATTGAGCGACACACTCCGGGACTTTTGGCCTTAATTCTTTTTGCAGTCATAGTATTTTCTATTCGTTCCTTTTGGGAAAGTAGAAAAAATAATGATAATGATAAAATCCCCCAAGACATTAGTTTACGAAATAAATAATAGAAACTTCTACTTTAAATAAATTATTAAAATGAAAAGATTATTATCTTTCTTTGTAGCTTTAATGCCAATGCTATATATCAATGCTCAAGAATTAAAGACAAAGGTGACATATCAATATGAAAATATTGCATTTTTGGATAATGATGGCAACATTGTTGATGAACTTGACAATGGAGGAATTATTATGTTTGCTGATTTAGGAATGCAAGAATATATTTCTATTACAGTAGGTGACGAGGCGGTACATACGGGTATAATATATAGAAAAAAACAAGAAAACGTAAACTCGAAAACAAAAATGACGGTATATCTTGTTTTTCAAATGTTTAATGATCATGAAATTCCTTTGCAAATTTTTGAAATATATGATTTAACTAAATCCTCAAATATACCAGATTCTTTTGTCGTTTCGATTTGTAGTGCAACGACAGGAAAAATCATACAAAGCCAATCATTTCATGGCATTTCACGTATAAGATAAGACTATGACAATGAAAAGATTAATTGCAACTGTATTTGCGACATTGATTTTAGCGTATGCGTATGCGCAAACTAATGAGCCAGGAAACAATATCGGGAGAACATTATCCCAGATGAAGCAGCTATTTCCAGAATTACGTTATACTAAAACGGACTCGAAAGGTACGCAATATGAAGATGGATATCCACAAGATGGAATAGCGACATTCTTCTATTTCAAAGACAATAAAGTTATAGAAGAATGTATGATCGTTCAATCGAACGATGGATTTCCAAGGATGTGGTTTGACAAAATGGTAGATAGTTTTATAACAAACTACCCACCGGGATTTGGTACAAGTGGATATAATGCTAAACATTGGTGTTATTCCACATTCTCTGTACATCTTATATTCATATCAGAAGATGACATCAATACAGCAATGATAGTATATGAAGCAGGAGGTTGGAAAACAGGGATTACAGGCGCGGATTTTTTAAAGAAATATAAATAATTTCAGGTGATTATTTACGACAATACCCTAAATAACTTTGCTAATAATACCGTTCAGAACAGAAGTTTTGAGCGGTATTTCTATTATATGTTGAAAAATTCTTCTCCTTTTGCGTTGGATTTTCATTGCAACCTGTTATAAGGTAGAAAAGAAGAAGCGTTTTGATATGGGCAATTTTAGAAATACATCATAAGGAATACTGTGGCAGCTATTTAGGCTATGCATCCGGCAAAGGTCTGGCTTGGATTGCTGTTTACGAACGTATCTTTGAATAATTAGTCCATATCTGAACGCTTCTTTTTCTTATACCTGCTACCCACAGACAACTGTTCCCCAAGCAAATTTTCTTACCAAAGTTATATATACCAAACACACTATTGTTTGGTAATATGAATATTGGTAAATTCAACTCCTTGTATGACCTTTTGGAGGCATTTCCTACAGAGGAAAATTGCATTAAATATCTTGAGCAACAACGTTGGGCAAACGGTATCCCTATTTCGCCATATGACCCCACGTCTAAAGTATATAACCGTGGCGATGGAATGTATCGCTGCAAAAATTTCACAAATTTTCCTTATTCTATATCTGAAAACTTTGGAAGTATAAGTAAATGATTTATAGCAATATTAGTAAAACGCTTATTCTATTGTACAGCCCAAAAACTTGCTTTACCTTTGCACTATAACTCAAAAAATATACGTTTTATGGACATCAAGAAAGGACAAAGATTAAGAGAAGAATGGGGCGATAAGCCATGTGACCATCCAAATTTTGAAAAAGAAACGCAAGGAGCACCAATATCAGGACTTGGATACGTTGAAAGCAAAACTGGTGATTACATTTGTACTCAATGCGGCGAAACATTTACAAAAGCCGAAAAAGATGAAATTGAAGCTAATAGAGCCAAAAAATAATCGAGAAATTAAGGGAATAGCCGTCAAGGTTATTCCCTTTACTGTTTAATCAATTATTATAAATCAGACAAACTTAATAGGGTATTGTCGTAAATAATCACCTAATTTCATTAATACTATATACCTTAAAAATGAGTATTGACTAATTCGACTCTACCCAAAATTTTGTGTAAATGAAAACAGATTACTCTATGTAGACACTAACAAGTCTCATTTTTTCTGATGTCTGCGCACAATCTCCATGAATTCTTCGCCGGTTATGGTTTCCTTATCCAGCAAATAAGCGGCCGCCTCGTGCATGATGTCCAGATGGCCGGCAATGAGTTTGCGGGCCTTTTGGTGGGCCTCACCAATCATTCGGAGCACTTCGCGGTCAATGTCTGCCGCTGTCTCCGACGAACAGGTCAGCGAGGTGTCGCCACCCAGATAAGCATTATTCACCGTTTCCAGCCCCATCATGTCATATTTCTCACTCATGCCGTAGCGGGTCACCATGGCACGGGCCAGGCGGGTGGCCTGCTCAATGTCGTTTGAGGCTCCCGTGGTCACGCGGCCCAGCACCACTTCCTCAGCGGCCCGGCCG
>ERZ779681.453-NODE-453-length-14247-cov-1.8874_pt1 | contig 14247 bp, 16 predicted proteins | sample MGYA00511905_ERZ779681 | MGnify/ENA primary metagenome ERZ779681 (study PRJEB29588, sample SAMEA2144578) | human gut metagenome | biome: human gut; feature: human-associated habitat; material: faeces | place: Denmark | collected 2008/2010 ... | reverse complement strand
TTTGAAAACTGGAAACTTCCAATGAGTACCGAAAAGCTTAATTTCAACGATGTTGATGTGTTACGAAAAGTCGCTGAGAAATCTTTTACTAAGGTTCGCCCCGGTCATGCAGATTATTCAGGTTCTATAAAATATAATCTTGAAGATTTAAGAGATGTTTTAGAGCGTTCAAGTGCTAGAAAAACTGCAATAGAGGTTGCTGTGGGTTCTGTTGCCAAACAATTTCTAAAAGAGTTCGGTATAACAGGCTTTTCTCATGTTACACAAATCGGAGAGGTTTGCGTTGATATTGAAGAAGATAATTACACCTTGATAAAAGAATGTGCTGAAAAATCAGAACTAAGATGTTTTGATAAATACACAACAGAAAAAATGAAAGATGCTATTGACGATGCTAGACAAAGAGGTGATACTTTAGGTGGCAAGTTTGAGGTTATCTTTGGAAATTTGCCTGTAGGTTTAGGTTCTCATGTACATTGGGATAGAGGAATAGACGGTTTGTTAGCGCAAGCAGTTATGAGTATTCCTGCAGTCAAGGCTGTTGAAATCGGTGCAGGAGTTGAGGCTGCAAGATTATCCGGCAGTAAAATGCACGATGAAGTTTTTGTAGAAGGTAAGACAATTTATCGTAAAACAAATCATGCCGGTGGCATAGAAGGTGGAATGACAAACGGTGAAAGCGTTGTTGTCAAAGGTACGATGAAGGCTATTCCGACAATGAGAACACCACTTGCGACAGTTGATTTGTTAGATTATTCTCAAACCCAAGCTCATTTTGAGCGCTCTGATACCTGTGCTGTTCCTGCATGTGCAGTGGTTGCAGAAGCAAGAGTTGCAATAGTTTTGGCTGATGAATTTTTAAAGAAATTCGGTGGGGATAGTATAAAGGAAATAAAACATAACTATGAAGGGAAATAATATTATCCTTGTTGGTATGATGGGAGCAGGCAAATCAACCGTTGCAAAAGAGCTTGTTAAGTTGCTTGATAGTTTTACTATTCAAGATATTGATAACTTGATAGAGGATAGTGCAAACTTATCTATACCCGAAATTTTTGCTCAGTTCAAGGAAGATGGATTCAGGCAAATAGAATCAGATGTTATAAAATCTGTTTGTCAAAATGATAATCAAATTGTTTCAACAGGTGGTGGAGCTTTTGAAAATCCTGAAAATCGCAAAGTTTTATTAAATTCTGGTAAAGTTTTTTATTTATATGCCCCTTCTCAAGTTTTATATGATAGAATAAAAACACAGGGTGGTAGACCGTTGCTACACTGTGAAAATCCTGAAAGTATCTTTAATGAATTGTTAGAGAAAAGGGATAAGAATTATAGAAAAGCTGATTATATAATAGATACAACATTATTAAATTCAGAACAGGTTGCGAAAGAAGTGCTAAGGAGAGGAAATGAAACCTTCGTTATTAGTTGAAATACCACAGGAAAATATAAAATCATATCCGATTTATATTGAAAAGGATTCTATTCGTGATTGGGCAAAAAAACTGAATGAGCAATCAGTAGGCCGTCGTCGTTTGATTGTTATCAGCAAAAAAGTTTATAAATTATACAAAGAGGACTTAAGTTTTCCTGAAAACGAATTGTTTATATTAAAAGACGGTGAAAACCAAAAGAATATGAAAAATTACTTAAAGATTGTAGAGAGAGCTGTTTCTTTAGGTTTATCAAGAAAAGATTTGATTATTGCTATAGGTGGTGGAGTTGTTGGAGATTTGGCAGGCTTTGTTGCTGCTACTTATATGAGAGGAATTGAGTTTATCCAAGTTCCGACTACCTTGTTGTCATTTGTAGATTCTTCTGTCGGTGGCAAGACAGGGTTAGATTTGCCTAATGCAAAGAATTATGTTGGAGCTTTTTATCAACCAAGTATGGTGTTTATTAATTTGAATTTTATTTTTACTCTTGATAAAAGACAGTTGTTGTCAGGGTTCGGCGAAATCTTGAAATATGCATTTATAGAGGCTAGTTGTAAAGCTGACAAATCTCATTTGTTGATAGAGTTTTTGTCTATTGCTGCAGATAGGATTCTTGATAATAATATGAATCTGCTTGAAAGATTAATAAAGATTTGTTTGGAATTAAAAATATCAGTTGTTACAAAAGATGAAACCGAAAGTGGTTTACGCAAAGTCTTGAATTTTGGACATACATTGGGACACGCATTAGAAACAATTACCAATTTTAGAAAATTTACTCATGGTGAAGCTGTTGTATATGGTATGATGTTTGCGTTTGATTATGCTTTAGAAACTAAGATGATTAATCAGACTTATTATAATCTTGCGTTTGATTTGTTTGATAAATACGGTTTCAAACCTTTGAAACATAAATTTGATAGAGAAAAATTAATTGATATAATGAAACACGACAAGAAGTCTAATCAAGGTAAAATTACAATGATTTTGCCTGACAAAAAAGGTTCTGTTACAGAACTTGAAATAGACGACGAATACACATTTATGGAACTTATGTAAGGGAGAAAAAATGGCAATTACACTTGAAAAAAAACAAGGTTTAATAGCAGGTGATGGATTATTACCGGTAAAAATGGCGCAGTATGCTAAAGAAAATGGTTTTGAGGTTGTTGCTATATCTCTTTCTAATGATAATTACAGAGATTTAAAAAAATACTGCTCTAAGGTTTATTCTTTCTGCCCTGGAGAGGCTTTGAAAATAGAAAAAGTTTTGAAGGAAGAAGGGATAAAACAACTTACATTTTTAGGTAAGGTTAGTAAAGGTATTATTCTAAAACGTCCAAAATTTGATTCAAAGGCTTTGGATTTTATAAAACGGGCTGTTCGTTTGAATGATGATAAAGTAATGTTGATGTTGATAGAAGAACTTGAAAATATTGGGATTACTATTATTGACCAAACTACATTTATCAAAAACTTGATGATACCTTCAGGAGTTTTGGGTAAGTTCCAACCTACCAAAGAACAGGCAGAAGATGTAAATTATGGTTATTGGTTGGCAAAAGAAACAGGCAAACTTGATATCGGGCAATCTGTTGTAATCAAGGATAAGATGATTATGGCAGTAGAGGCGATTGAAGGTACTGACAGATGTATCAGACGAGGTTGTAAATTGGCTAAAAAAGATGCTTGTGTAATTAAGGTTGCGAAACCAAATCAAGATAAGAGATTTGATATTCCGGCTATTGGTTTAAGAACATTAAAAACTATGCGTAAATACAAAGCAAGTTTGATTGCTGTTGAAGCTGGTGAAACAATTATTGTTGACCAAGAAGCTGTTATAAAATATGCAGATAAACATAATATTGTAATTATGGCGGTATAATGAAAAAATTATTTATTATAACAGGTGATTATTCGGGTGATATTCATGCCGGCAGAGTTGCAGAGATTTTGAAACAAAAATATCCTTCTCTTGAAATAGAAGGCATTGGTGGTGAAAATCTAAAATCTGCAGGAGTAAAACTTTTTACTAATCAATCAAAAATGGGAGTGGTTGGTTTAACTCCTAAAATACTTATAGACCATATTTCTTTGGGTAAACGAGTTGTAGATTATATTACAAAAGATTTTAAACCTGATATGGTTTTATTAATTGATTATGGTGCATTTAATTTAAGTGTTTCAAAAATTTTAAAACGTGCAGGGATAAAGACTTTTTATTATATTCCACCGCAAGTATGGGCAAGTAGAAAATGGCGAATCAATACAATTAAGAAAAATATTGATAAAGTGTTATGTATTTTTCCTTTTGAAGTTGAAATGTATAAGTCTTATGGAATAGAAACTCATTATTGTGGACACCCATTGGTTAAACAGTTACCTGAAAAAGCTAATAGAGATGATTTTTTTGAAAAATATGGACTTGATAAAAATAAAAAACTTGTTTCAATTTTCCCAGGGTCAAGAGAGTTTGAACTTCATAATTTGATGAAAGTTTTTATAAAAGCTGGTGAAAAATTGAGAGAAAATCATTCAGATATTCAGTTTTGTGTATCTCATGCTCCAAATTTGTCTGATAAAGTTTATAACAAATATTTGAAGCATACAGATTTTAAAGTGATAAAAGGCAATAATCAAGCATTGTTGAGCGTTTCAGATTCTTTGATATTGGCATCAGGTACAGTTGCCCTAGAGGCTGCTTTGTATCAGGTTCCTATGATTATTGCATACAAAGGCCCTTGGTTATTTTATTTTATTTACTTGCTTGTTCGCTGTATCAAAATGGTTTCGCTTCCAAATATTATTTTGGGCAAGGTTACTGTTCCAGAACTTACACAAGATAAATGTACCGTTAAAAATATAGTAGAAGAAACCGAAAAGAATTTGTATGATACAAGCATTCGTAATGAAAGAATTTCTGATTTAGGTGAGGTTAAATCAAAACTTTCAGAAAAATATTCTGCAGAAGAAGTTGCTAATCAAATTGTAGAAAATATTTAGTATAAAAAATAATGAATTCATAGGGTTGAATTATTTGTAGGCTTGACCTATAATAATAGTAAGAAACATTATGGAAAAACAGATAATATACTACTATACTGAAAGTGGTAAATGTCCATATAGTGAATGGTTTAATACTCTTGATAAATCAATTCAGTTAAGGATTGAAAAAAGAATAGATAAACTAAGAGGTGGGCTATATGGTGACTATAAACCCTTACAAAAGTCTGAACTTTCTGAATTACGTATGGATTTTAGTAGAGGTTATAGAATTTACTACTATGATGTTAATGATATGATAATATTATTTGTTGGTGGGTCAGATAAGAAAACCCAAAAACAAATAATCCAACAATGTAATGAATATTTTAGAGATTTCGTTGAAAGGAACTCGTAATATGCTAAATCAAGATAAATTACAAAATTATATAGCCAATGCTCCAAAATGGGAAGATGACCATTTGGAAAGATTACAAGATGTTGAATATCAAAAAGAATGGTTAGAAATAACTTTAAATGATTTTTTAGAAGATGGCAATCTTGATACGTTTATTAGGTGTCTTACAGATGTTGTTAAGGTTCGTATAAAAACAAGTGGTAGGGGGGCAATATCTAAATTGGCAAAAGATTTAGGTATTGATCGTAGTAATCTGTCTGAAATTGTAAATGGCTATAAACAACCACATCTTGAAATGGCATTTAAGTTGCTGAATGGTTTAGGATTTAAATATGACATTAAGTTAAAATCTGCGTAAAATAATGATATTTTAAATAAGTTGCTAATCAAATCATTGAAAATATTTAGTTTTGTAACGACATTTTTATATTGTGAAATTACTTCTTTCAAAAATACTTTTTATTTGTGAGTGAAATTATTTTGAAAGAGAGTATTTAATGGCTGTACAAGCAGTATCAGGTGTATCAGACGCAAACGGAATCACCCCTACGACAGGTGATGTTCAACCAACAGACGGTGGCAAAAAAGATTATACCAAAATGACGGCACAAGAAATTATTGAAGCAGAAAAGAATGGTGAAACTGTTCCTGCTGAAATACTTACTTGGGCAAAAGAAAATCCTGATGGTAAAGATACTTATGAAAAGGCAAACCCAAACGGTCAAGGTGCAGAAGAAAATGATGCAGTTGCTTATCAAGCCTCTCTTGAAGAACAAGGAATGAGTTTGAAAGAACAGTGCCAAATTTTTACGGATTTGTCTGTGCAAAAAGAAACTCGTGATTTGCAAAATATAACTCAAATGGCTCCATATACTCAACAAGTTCCGACAGATGATCAAACAAGTGGAGTTGATACCTCTGAGGTGTCAAAGGCATTTGAAGAAATTAATAAAGAGATAATGTCATCTTTCAAAATATTTAGCAGTAATAAAGGCTTCAAAGACAGTGTAAGATTCTACCAAGCCTTGCATGAGGGCACATCAAATGAACTTGCAGATATAGATGATTCATTCGAGTCTATACAAGATGTGCTTTACGGAGCTATTGATGATGCAAAAGATTCAAAACAGTATGGAGAAGAAACAACCAAACTGGGTAAGGAGCTAAAAAGTCATACAAAATGGTGGCAGTTTAAAGGTTCTAGAAGAAAAGCAGCTACAAAGGCAATAGAACAAGGTGAAATGACTGTTAAGATGTCAGAAAGAACTGACAAATTGGCGCAAGCTATCGCAAAAGATAATGGTGTTGCGCTAAATAATTCAAAAGAAAATATAAAAGTAGTTAAAGATGCAACAGTTGAACCTCCGGAAGATAACGGAGAAACTAATCCTACACCTACTCCAACAAGTGGTGCAGGAGGAACAGGAGGTAATAATCAATAAAAAAGCGACTCTAATGAGTCGCTTTTTTATTGTTATGAATTTTTTGTATCAGGTTTTACTTTTTTCCCAAAATCTTCCACTGTAGCTTTTGGAATACTATCAACCAATTCTCTTACTTGATTATTTGTTTCATTTAGCTTGTTGGCATGAATTGTTGCATCATCTAAAAATTTCAAATTCCCGTCTTTTTTTCTGAAAGGTTGTGTAAATATTTTGTTTTTTAGTTTACCCATTTCTTGTCCGAATTTAGAATCTACAACTTCTGCAGCAAGAGCTTTGCGAAACTTAGTTTTTCTAATGATAATATCAACAGGATTGTCTACTTGGTGTTCTACGTTTTGTCTTATTAATGATAAGAAATTGTATTTTTCAATACTTCTCATTTTTGCAGCTTGTTTTTTGATAACTGGTACTGCAGATGAATCAAGTTTAATTGCCATACCAAATTTAGGGCTATTGTTTCTATAGTTGGAATTGTTGATTGAATTGTTTATACCTAACATCTTAAATCCTTTCTTTTTAAACTCACGCTTATATTAACGTATGTGAAAATATTTTTTGCTAGTTCTCTAATCTTGCTTAACAATTTGTAAAAGAGAAACTTTTGTATATTTCAACCTAAAAAAGGCGACAAAATACTTGTCGCCTTATATTAAATCTATCTTGTAGGTGTTGTGGTTATTTTTTATGCAGTTGCTTCAGTTATATCTTCTGCGACTTTTTCGCCTTTACCGAATAAACCTTTTACTGCATTAATACCAGCTTCACCCCATTTAGTTAGAGTTTCACCGGCTTTGTCTAATTTCATTCCTGCTACAGCTTTGTCAGTCCATTTAGTAATTGTACCAGCGCCATCTTTAGCTGCTGCATCAGCAAGCTTTTTAAAGCCACCTAGTTTATGACCTGCTACTAAACCACCAATTACTTTTAATGCTGTATGTTTCTTTTTAGGTTTTACAAATGTATCTGCTTTAGGTCCTTCTTGAGCCGGAGCAGCTTGTGGTTTTTGTTGAGCTTGAGGATTATTAAGAATATCTCTTGCTGAATCTAATGCACCACTTCTAAATGAAACGTTACCTATCATAACACACCTCCAAGGGTTATTTTATAATCTACACATGTATATAAAAACCTGAAATACATGTTTTTTGCCACTTTCGAGGTAAATGTAAATTTTTTGTTACAATATCCTCTATAAATATGTGGAAGAAAAACTGACAATATGAGATTATTGTTAGGTATGGAAAATAGTGAAGAAAAGTTGGAACTGATATCTCAAGATAGTATAGTTGACTTGAAAAAAGAAGAATTTTATCCGATATGGGATAAATGTTCTTCGGTTGTCAATACAAATTTGCGTTGCAGAATGGTTGCAAATCTTGTTGTAGCGTTGGCAGGTAAAAAACTCTTATCTCAATTTGGTATAGAAACAGATGATTCCTCTGTATTACAAAATATTCCGTCAGTTCTATCTCGTTGGGATATCTCCGAACTGTATGTAAATGGGTGCAAAATCTCTGTAAGATATGCGTTTGGTGATTATAAGTATTTTGTTGCTAAAAAACAAGAACGTTATGGGCTTCTTGGTGATTTGTTTATGTTTATAAGACTTTCAGATGATTTATCAACTGCAAAATTGGAAGGGTTTTTGCCTGTCAAAAATATTAACAAAGCAAATTCTGATAGTGAAAATTATTATTTCCATACTTCTGAATTTAAACTGTTTGAAGATATCAAAAAGTATTTTGAAACAAAAAAAATACAAGAAGATATTGAATCGTTGAAAAAAGAACGAATAAAAATTGTTCAATATTTAGAAGGTGAATTGTCTGATAAGGTTGAATTCTTTAAATTGTTAGCTTCTTCTGAATATTTACGAAAAGAGATGTTAAAATTTGAGAACTCTGAAAAAATATTCTCACAAATTGTTGAAAAAGAAGATATTATCAAACAAGAAATTGAAAAAGATATTACAAAGATTTCAGAACTTGCAGACGCTTTTATCCAATCGAGAGAAACAATAATTGCGTCATCTGATTCCGAAAACTTCAAACTTGAATGTGCAAGAGCGAATTTAGAAAAATTGTTTAATTCACCTAAAGAGCCTGATATAGAAAGTATAAAAAACAAATCTACAGAAGAAGTTATGGATACTTTGTTAGCCAATTCACCGACAATGATAACAGAAAACAGATTACCTGTATCTGCAGTATTAAGAGCTTTTAGAATGTTTGGAGTATTGATATTTGTATGTTTAATAGCTTCTGCTATATATTGTTTTGTTAATTATACAAGATATGTGAATACAACCTCTTTAATCAAGGTTAAATCAACATTTTCTCAAGTAATTGAGATGTTTAAATAATGTCTGATAATTGTTGAATAATTCACAATTTTATAGTATAACCAAGGTATGGAATTGAAGAAGGAAATAAAAGAATTAATAATCAAATCTTTGGATTTGGAAGATATTACAGTTGATGATATAAAAGACGATGAACCTCTTTTTAACGATGGCTTGTGTTTAGATTCTATTGATGCGTTGGAAATCGGAATGGCGCTTCAAAAGAAATACAAGCTGTCTATGGATTCTGATAAAGAACAAAATTCAAAGTATTTTTATTCTGTAAACACTTTGGCAGATTATGTGGGGTCAAAAATTAATGGCTGATATAACAAGAGATGATATATTTGAAATCTTAAAAGGTATTCTTGTTGATGATTTTGAGATTGTTCCCGAGAATGTTGTTTTAGATGCAGATTTGTTTGAGGACTTGGAATTGGACAGTGTTGATGCTGTAGATTTGGCTGTAAGAATACAACAACCAAAAAGGAAAAGGTTTCACCTGCAGAGTTTAAACAAATAAGAACAGTTGCTGATGTTGTTAATGCTGTTGAAAAATTGTTGCAAGAATAATTATGTCAAAACTTAAACCAATATTACCTATAATGTTGATGCTAGTTGTTATTTTTTGTTTCTATTTTACAAAAATAACTGTTCTGAAATTTTATCCTGTAGCTATTAATTTCTTCTTTTTTGCGTGTTTTTTGCTGTCAAATTTCAAAAAGAAGCCTGTTATTCAAATAATAGCCGAAAAACTTGACGGTGAATTACCTCTCAAATTGGTATTATACACAAAGAAGCTTAATTGGATTTGGACTGTCGTTACAGGGATAAATTTTATTTTGTCAGTTGTGACATTGTATGTGAACAATACTTTTTGGGCATTATATAATGGTTGTATATCTTATTTCTTGGTAGGTATAACCTTCTTGGTAGAATACCCGATAAGAATTTGGTATAAAAGGAGATTAAGACTTGAAAAATAATTCTGTTTTTATAATACATTCCGGCAAACCTATATTGTATGAGGATTTCAAGGTAATTGCTCAAAAACAAGCAGGGTATATAAAAGCTCAGAATCCACAAAAGGTGGTTTTGTCAGGTGATGATTCTTATATTCTTTTAGTTAATCTTTTTGCGTGTATGTATTTGAATATACCTGTTCAATTAATCCCCGATAAAACAAAATTGAAATACGCAGAAGGGCTTTATATTGATAACCTTTATGAAGGTAATCAGATTGCAGAAGATAATCTCCAAAATGATTTTTTAATTGAATTTTTGACCTCGGGTTCGACATCAGAGCCAAAAATTGTGAAGAAAACTTTGGCGAATATTTTTGCAGAGGCAAAAGTGATTTCCAAAACTTTTGATTTTTCTGATATACATGAGTTTGAAACAACAGCCTCACTGACACATTTATACGGATTTACATTTTGTTTTGCAATCCCTTATATCAACGAAAAACCTATTTGTGTTGATAGAATTTCTTTCCCCGAACAAATAACTAAAGGTCATAGCGTATTGGTTTCAACACCTTCGTTTTTGTCTAAGGTTGCAAAATATAACATAATAATCCCGACAATGCCTTTATATATTATTTCTGCAGGTGCAAAGTTCGATACAATAGAATACTTTGAGCGCAGAACAAATGTTATTGAAATATATGGCGCAACAGAAACAGGGATTGTCGCTTATCGCCAATCTTCAAAAGAAAATCTGAAATTGTTTGATGATGTCAAAATTAAAGATGATACGGTTTGTTCACCATATATTTATGAAAACGAATATAAATTGGACGATTTAGTAAAGATTACTGATGACGGAATACAGATTTTATCTCGTAAAGACAGAGTTGTAAAAATTCAAGAAAAAAGAGTTTCACTATTAGAAACAGAAAAGAATATAAACCAACTTGAATATATAAAAGATTGCTATACATTAAAATACGGCGAAAAGCTGGCAAGTGTTGCTGTGTTAAGTGAGTCGGGGGTAGAACAATTTCTCAAACTTGGAAAAATAGAGTTTGTGAAACAGTTGAAAAAAGAGTTGAGAAATTATCTTGATATAATTCCTCAAAGGTGGAATTTTACAGACGAAATTCCTAAAAACACAATGGGTAAAGTGAACTTGGACTATATGAAAAGCTGGTTTGGTGTGAGATTATCTTTACCATTGGTAATTTCAAGAGAAAAGACGATGTTAGATTTAATTTTTCATCGTGATTGTAATTTCTTTAAAGGACATTTTAAAGATTATCCAATAGTACCGGGGGTTGTTCAGTTGTACTATGCAAGTTTTTATATAAAAGAGTTGTTTGGGTATAAGGTAGATGTTGGACAGTTAAAGAAAATTAAATTTTCAAATATTATTAAACCTGATAAGAAAATATCTTTATCTTTTACAGAAAATGCAAATTCAATTTTGTATAAATATTTTGATGATGATAAAGTATATTCAAGTGGACAGTTGCCAAAAGAAAATATTTTTAGGAGTAAATAAATGATAAAAACTTCAATGATTTTAGATGTACCATTTTATGATGTTGACCCTATGAATATAGTCTGGCATGGCAACTATATCAAGTATATAGAACAAGCAAGATGTGATATGTTCTCAAAAATAGGATATACATATATGGATATGTATAATGATGGGTTTATGTATCCTATAGCAAAAATGGAATTTAAGTTTATTAAACCTTCAACTTTTGGAGATAAGCTACGGGTTGAATGTGAGTTGAAAGATATAGAACCTGCAATAAATATAAAATACACTATTTATAATGAGGAAACAGGAGAAAAAATCTTTAAAGCTAAATCAATGCAGATATGTGTTGATAAACATTCTATGCAAAGTATTTATGCAGAACCTGTGAATTTAAAGGAAAAAATCGAACAGTATGAAAAATCTTTGTAAAATATTTTTAGTAATAATACTTCTATCAAATATTGTTTTTGCGTCAGATGTATTCTCGCACCCTTCTGATGCTAAAACGGTTATGAAGCATATTCCTAATTTTAGTAATATAAATTGTCCTTTTACTCAGACTAAAACTGTTCCAAACTCAACGGTGGTTTTAAAATCGGGTGGGGATTTTTCGTTCAGAAAAGATAATGGCGTTGTTTTTTATACAAAATATCCGGTAAAAATGACTACGACTTATGATAAAAATGAACAGGTAAGTAGGATTATAAATAATGTTATAAACAAAAACTATGTTTATTTGAATAAAAATTTTAAATTCTATTTCAAAAATTCTTCTGTTTGGGAGTTGGGACTTGTTCCAAATAATCCACAAATGAAAAAATATGTGAAAAGCCTTTATATATCAGGGAAGAAGAATATACATATAATAGAGATAAAAGCTACAGATGGAACAATAACTAAAGTAAGTTTTAAGGTAGATTAATGAAGGTTTTTAGGTGTGTTTTTTTATTATTAATATTTCTTGTAGGGCTTGTGTTTAGTTTAATACATAGACCTTTTGTTGAAACTGATATCCTAAAATCAGTTGTAAAACAAGAAAATCAATTATTATTGGATATAAATGAACATACCAATTCAGATGTGATTGTAATGTTCAAAGATGAATCCAAAGATGAATTTTTGAATGTCGTAAAAACACAAAGACTTGGAGAAATTGTTTCTCAAGATGATACTGATTATCAAAATATTATTCAAACTCACCCGAAATCGTTTTTGTTGGATTCAACTAAAAAACTTATTAAACAAAAACAATACAAACAGTTAGAAACAAATAGTATGAGGTTTTTGTATAATCCATTAGGAGTTTCGCTTCTTCCTATAGATAAAGACCCATATTTTTTTGTGACTGATTATTTTATGACAAATTTTTCTAATCCTGATTATCCGATAGTAAAAATAAAAACAAACAATGTTGGTGCGATTGTTGATTTGGCTAAAAATTATGATGTATATTTGGCTGGAACTCCTGTACATTCTTATAAAACGGCTCAAAAATCGGCGTTGCAGATAAATATATTCGGAATTTTGGCAACTGTGTTTGTACTTTTGGTTTGCAAATATATGTTTGGGTCATATAAAATTTTTATTCCTGTTATTACGAGTATTTTGTTTGGTTTAGCAACAGGGTATATTGTAACTTCGTTGGCCTTTCATACAATACATATATTAACATTTGTTTTTGCTACGACTTTGATAGGTATTGGTGTTGATTATTCTCTGCATTATTATTCAAACAAAACTCATAACAAAGATTTTTATAAAAATCTTACATCATCAATGCTTACAACAATTATTGCGTTCAGTTTTTTGTTGATTCCTGAATTGCCACTTTTGAATCAAATATCTTTATATACAATAAGCGGACTTGTTGGGGTTTATTTGTTTGTAACTTGTCTTCTTCCTATGTTGCCGTTTGAGGCTAATGTTTCAGAATCTGTATATGTTCCCAAAATTAACAAGAAATGGTTTGTTATTATTGCTTCTGTCGTTATTGTTTTAGGTTTTTTACAATTAAAAACAGATGATAGTATAAAAAGCTTATATAAGCCTGATAAAAGCTTAAAAGAGGCTGAAATGATATATCAACATTCAACAAATCCTCAGAATAAAGACGTTAGTTTTATTGTGACAAAAGATGAGGGGCTTGTTTGTGAAGTTTTGAAAAAAAATAATGTTGATTATATTGCAGAAAGCAAGTTTGTACCAACACAGAAAGAGCAGAGAGAAAATATAAAACTCATAAATCATCTGTATCAAACTAATAATTATCCAGATTTTTTAACAAAGGAACAAAAAAATAATCTTATAAAAAATAATAATTCTACTTTTGATTATAAAATACCTTCGTTTTATTTGAATGGTGAGAAGATAATAATAGCTTATGGTTTAGGATTAAAAGAAATTCCTAAATCAAAAATTATTAATATTCAAAAAGATATTTCAATGTCATTAAAACAAAGTCGAAAATTGGTTCAACCTTTGATTCCAATATTGTTTTTAGGAATGTTTGTATATTTATATTTAATGTACAACAAAAAAGCCTTGAAAATTATGCTACCTCCATTGCTTGGGGTTTGCGTAAGTGTGGCTTTTGGACAAATACTCGGGTGTGGTATAAATATTTTTAGTATATTAACCATATTTTTGATAATAGGTTTTACTATTGATTATTCTATTTTTAAATCAAATGGTGATTCAAAAACGAATATTGCAGTTTTTTCAGCTTGTATTTCAACAGCGTTTTCATTTCTGTTGCTAAGTTTTGCTGGGTTCAAGCTAATTAGCACTTTTGGAAGTTTGTTATTGGTTGGTATAATTTCGTCTTATATCGCAAGTTGTATAATTTTTGATGATGACAATACTTCTCAACAATGGTTTGAAATAAAAGAGCGCTCAGCTGGTGTAAAAAGGTTGAAGTTGAGTTTTTATTTATACAAGATGTTTGGACGCAAACCTTTGGAATGGATTGCATGGTGGGTTGGTTTGTTTACTTATTTAGGTTCATCAAATTTGCGAAAATGTTCTAATAAGTATTTTCAAGTGTTGTATGAATATACAAAAGATGAAAAATACAAACCTTCATTTGTTAATGGTTTCAGGCATGTTTATGCTTACGCACTTTCTCTTGTAGATAAA
>ERZ779681.452-NODE-452-length-14273-cov-1.78731_pt1 | contig 14273 bp, 15 predicted proteins | sample MGYA00511905_ERZ779681 | MGnify/ENA primary metagenome ERZ779681 (study PRJEB29588, sample SAMEA2144578) | human gut metagenome | biome: human gut; feature: human-associated habitat; material: faeces | place: Denmark | collected 2008/2010 ... | reverse complement strand
GTGTTGTCTAGTTGTGTGTGAAAACATGTAACTAAACAACTTTTACACTTTGTATAACGGCATTTTTAAGAATTATCTTTAATAAATGTTACAATTTTGTTACATTAAATCTGCTGTACTGTATTTGCTTCTGTGGCAAGTGTTTCTAGGTATTTAGAAGCATATACGGCACTAACGGCTCCGTCAGAAGATGCTGTTATAACTTGTCTTAGTGGAGTGTTTCTGATATCACCTGCTGCAAATACTCCTCTTTCAGAGGTTTGCATTGTGCTATCAGTTATAATAAATCCGTTAGAATCTTGTTGAACTTGTCCCGATATACCTTCTACATTAGGTGTTAAACCGATATATGGAAATACTCCGTCAGTTTCAAGTTTTGTTATTCCTCCTGTTTTTATATTTTCTAAGATTACACTATTAACGGTATCTTCACCTTGAATTTCTATGACTTTACTATTCCAAACAAATTCAAGTTTATCGTTATTAAAAGCTCTTTCTTGAATGATTTTATCTGCTCTCAATTCGTTGCGTTTATGTACTATATAAACTTTATTAGCGAATTTGGTCAAATACATGCCTTCTTCGATAGCCGTATTACGACAACAGTAACTATTTTATCTCTATAAAACGCCGCATCACAAACAGCACAATAGCTTACTCCTCGGCCTATATATTCCTGCTCTCCTTTTACTCCGAGTTTTTTAGCCTTAGCGCCACATGCTATGATGACAGATTTGGCATAAAAAGTGTTCTCCTCTGTTTCGATTATTTTAGGGTTTGAGGTAAGGTTAATGTTTTTTATCTCTACCATTGGAAATTTTTGAACATTGAACTTGTCAACATGTTCTTCAAATTTCTCCATAAGTTCATATCCACCGATAATAGGAAACCCGGGGTAATTTTCAAGCTCTAAATAATTAGATGGTTGACCACCCATCATCGTAATGTCAAGTATTGCTGTTGATGCATTACTTCTTGCAGAATATATTCCTGCTGATAAACCTGCAGGGCCTCCCCCTAAAATCACAATATCAAAATTATAAATCCCCATACCACCTCCGTTGATTTATCTTGGGAAGCTCATGCCTGAAAGTTTTTTCCCTACAATTTTGTATCGGGCAGTTTCTTTCTTTAGGATATGGCCGTCATATAGAGATGTTGTTTCCAGAATTACATCATTTATCCCTGTGAAAGTATTGTTCTCTATTCTTATTGATACTATATCCTTCAGCACTCTGTTATCCCAATCTGATGTCTTAGTAAATACTACAAGGTTGCCTTCAGTAGATTTTAGGTCAACTGAAGCCTTTGCCCCCGTAAAAGGGTTCTCAAGATTAAGGACGTTACCATACCGAGATAAGTTCCATAAGTCTGTACTTTTTGGTTTAAATGTGCCTGCAGCATTAGTTTCAACCAGTTGGGCTTCAACTTGCCAACTCCCGAATAAAGTCTTAGGAACTTTATCAACCGATACGCCGGCTTGGATTGTATAGGCACAAACTGTTGTTATACTAAACAACAAGCATATAATTATGATAACAATTTTTTTCATTATACTGATGCCATTTTTTCTTGAAGTTGCTGAGCTGAATCTTCATAACCAGAACGACCCATTAGCGCATAGGTATAATTCTTAGCCTGTTCAACTCCAGGTTGGTTAAATGTGTTGATATGATAAAGCTCACCTGCAATAGCAGTCTGAACCTCATACATATACAGCAACTGAGCCAAATTATAAGGATTAATTCTGTCCATCGAAATTGTGATTGTCGGTCTTGAATAATCTGACAACGCAACTCTTGTTGAATCAGCTTCGGCATTAATCAAATCATTGATAGTCTTGCCACCTAAATAACCTATTCCAGTGTATTCAAAAATTTTAGGTATTTCTAAAGTTGTATCAAAATTATCGACCCTGATGAATGTTATAAGCTTGTTGTTAGGTCCTTCGTTATACAGCTGAATTTGTGAGTGTTGGTCTGTTGCACCGAGAGCTTTGACAGGAGTAGGACCGACATTGATTTTGTTGCCTTCATTGTCAAATTCTTTCCCCAAAGATTCTGCCCATAATTGAGCATACCAGTCTGATACATATCTGAGTCTTGAAGAATATGGCATCATAACAGAAATGTTTTTGCCTTTTTTAGTATCCATAAGATAATGTATCAATGCGTTTTGAGCAGCTATATTTTTATGGATATCTGTGTTTTTCAAAGCCAAATCCATGTCTTTGATACCATTTGTAAGCTCGTCAATATCAATTCCTACAAGTGCAAACGGTAACAAACCTACTGCAGAGAATACTGAGAATCTGCCACCAACATCATCAGGAATTACAAATGTTTTGTATCCTTCTTGGTCTGCAAGTTGTCTTAGGATACCAACATTTTTATCTGTTGTTACAACAATATTTTTTCTATAATCGTCCTCAAGTTCTCTTTCCAAAATGTTTTTCACAATCATGTATTGTGACATTGTTTCGGCTGTTGAACCTGATTTTGTGATTACATTAACCAAAGTTTTCTTTAAATCTAAAATATTTAGTAAACCATTAATTGAATCGGGGTCTATATTATCAAGGAAGAATATTCTTGGAAGTCCATTGCGTTGTTCTGGTGTCAAAAGGTTCCAATAAGGCTTTAATAATGCTTCTGTTACGGCAAGTCCACCTAAAGCAGAACCACCGATACCTAAAACCAAAATATTATCAAATCGGTTTTCTACCATTGATGCAAATTCTTTCACATACCAAATGGTTTCTTCGCTATAACCCAAGTTCATCCAACGCAGCCATTGTCCCGGTTTGTCTTTTCTCTTGTTCAAGTCAGAAATAATGTTAGCAATAGTTTCTTTGTAATTACAGAATTCTTGTTCAATATTAAGTCCGTTTTCTTCGCCTACGACAACTGCATCTGCATTTTTGTAATTGAGTTTCAGCATTACCTAAATATTCTCCTTATAAAATGTACATATTGTATTTTTATTATATATATTCAAAATAAAAATACAAGCAAATCGCACTGATATTGCCAGTTTATAAGGGTAATATTAATATAGTTTTACAATTAAACTAATTCAGGTAGTTCTTTCAATTTATAAAACATCTCAGATGCTGTTTTGAACTGTTCAGGGTTGGCACTGACATACATTTTTTCATAGCCTTTTTCTGTAGAATTTGATTTTAAACCACAGCTTTCCAAATCTTTGTCTATATAATCTACAAAGAAGTCTGCAGGGTCAATGAACATATAATAAGGTGCAAACATTGAAAGAACAATTTTTAGGTACGGATAATGAGTGCAACCGAGAATTATCTTCTCAGGGTTATGCACCAACATTCTGCACAAATCTTCATAAATAGTTTTTATGTTTTGTGAATCATCTTGCCCTTTTGTTTCAACAATATTGACCCAATTAGGACAACTTTGAGGGAAGATTTCCATAGTCTTGTTATATTTTTTTATTTCGGATTCATATACGCCTGTTTTTATTGTTGCTTCGGTTGCAAATATGCCTAATCGTTTTATAGGCATTTCACCAATAATTTTTGCACAGCATTGTATAATCGGATATATTTTGAAATCGTACTCATCTTTTATTGTGTCATACGCAGCAGAAGATGATGTATTACAAGCAATAACAACAGCTTTGACATTTTTAGATTTGAAGAAATCCATAATATGTCTGGCATAAGATATTAATTCTTCTTTAGATTTATTCCCATAAGGCAAATGTGCTGTATCCCCGAAATACAAGCATTTTTCGTTTGGGAATTTTTCTCGGAACTTTGAATATACAGTAAGTCCTCCAACTCCGGAATCAAAAAATCCTATAGGGTTATTTGTGGCTGTTGATATACTCAATTATACCCTCCGCTATTGCTTGTGCTGTTGCCTGTTTTCGTTTAGGTGTTATTAACTCGGCTCTTTCCTTATCGTTAGAAATAAAGCCTATTTCTAAAAGTACAGCAGGCACTGTCGTATGATTTATAACATAAAATTTAGACTTAAACAAGCCACGATTTGGCGACTGAATAGCCTTTGTCATCTTAGAGTGGATAGTAGTTGCCAGTTCAACACTATTGTCATGATAATAGTGTGTTTCTATTCCTCTTGGTTCTGTACCGACACAAGAATTAACATGAATACTTACAAAAATTGAAGGATTCATTGATGCCGAAATCTTGCATCTGTCCTCAAGTGATACAAAGATATCATTTGCTCTTGTCATACCGACCTTGTAGCCTTTTCTTCTTAAAATATTTTCCACTCGTTTTGCGACATCAAGGTTTATATCTTTTTCGTTAATACCGTTACGGATAGCACCATAGTCTGTTCCACCATGACCGGCATCAAGAACAATAACTTTGCCTCTTATTTTGCCACCTGAAATTATTGCAGGTGTTTCTTTCGGTTTTGGAGTTTTGATTACAGGTTTTAACCCTGATGCTCTTATCCTAAAGTTTTTCCCGTCAGCAGAAAAATAAGTGTTTATGTCATTATTACTTGTCAAAGGCATTGTTAATCTTATGCCGATATTTTTTAATAATGCCAATTCTACTTCGTGATACGGAGTGTTATTGATGACACTTTTAAAAACAGATTCGTTGTATTGTGCAGCGTTAAAGAAATAAACATACAGGTTATCAGTATTTCGTTTTATCCCCCACACTACAGGTTTATCAAATGATAGAGTTAAATCGTCAGTGCTTAGGTTCTTTTGGTATTTGTATTTTAAAATATTCGTTCTGTTTGCAACTATAGCGTTTGCAGACAAGTTCTCAGGATTTACCAACAAAACTGATTGGTTGTCAGGTGAGAATATCGGAATATATTGTCTGGCTTTTTCAGAAACGACAATTACTCGAGTAGTGTTGTTATCAAGTCTTGAGATTCTGATTTTATCACCTTGCAAATTGTTTGGATTGAGTAGAATTTCTTTATTATTAATAGAATTCTTGAAATTACTGTTTACAAAATCGAATACCATTCTGTTAGGATTGGCTAATACAAAAGGTTTTTGTATTGTAGGCGCACCAAAACCTCCGATTAGAAACCCGTTATTCTTTGAGGTAACAGAATTTATATAATAGCGACTTCTTAAATTTATGTTTTTGCTAAGGTCGCTATTAACAAGTTGTTTTATATTCTCAGCATTAGACTGACCAAATGCTTGTTGAATCTGTGTCAATTCTTTTTGAGAGTATTTGTTGTTTGCTGTTGTTAATACTGCAGGTTGAGGATTTGGAGCTTGAACCTGTATATTAAAAGTTTCATAATAATCTTCGGCAGTTTTTACTTTATCTCTGTATGAATTTTGATAAAATTGTGCAAGTGTCGAGGATAATTCATTTGTCATAATTACCAAATGATTATTAATGTTTCCGATTTTTAAATTGTCAAGATTGTAGTTGTCATCAAAAAACATTACAATTCTCACAATATTAGGGTTAGTCGTAAATTGACTTATTTTTATCTGTTTTATTGCCCCTGAGGAAAGATATAAATCTTGCTTTTTGCCAATTAATATAGAAGAAGTTACATCAAAATACACTTTATGTTCATCAGGAAGTTTTATAAGTTTAACTTTATCGGTAATACTTGACTGATAAGTTCCGATAGTATTAAGTATTGCGACGGAAGCAGATGTATCAAATGTGATGCCTTTTATTTTGTACATATCATCAGCAAATGCTGACTGAAAAAGCATCATAATAAATAAAAAAAATATTGCAAAAAATTTTCTCATTAATTTAATCTCTACTCCCCATATTTGATATTATACCAAAAAAGATAAAAGATTGACCAAAAATATAAAAAACTATATAATTATATTACATTAGGTGTAGGAATTAATAGATATGGAAACAAAAGACAGACGCTGGTATGATTCACATTTGGAAACTTCAAGAACAATAAAGCTCTTGGAGAAGTTATCTGAGGAAGAAAAAGAAGCCTTGTCACAATCTTTGATTACGATTGTTAATCAAATAAAAGATTTTCATAGAGATGATTATGATGATGAAACTAAAGAACCACCATTAAGTCTTGGCTTGAACAGAGTTATGGGGTTATATCAGTCATCAAACGGCAGACGCTGGTATGACAAAGCTGATAGCTTCGGGTTTGCTATGAAGGCTATGTCAACTTTGCCGGAAGCAGATTTTAAGAATATTATGGACGGTTTATCCGTTACATTGTCTTCACATGTATAAATAGAGGTGTATTATGGCAGATTATAATAATTTGATGAAAATGGCAAAAGAAGCATCTACAAATGCTTATTGTAAATATTCAAACTTTAAAGTTGGTGCATGCGTTTTAACAGCGTCAGGCAAAACTTTTAAAGGTTGCAACTTTGAAAATTCCAGTTATGGTCTTGCAATTTGTGCAGAGAGATGTGCTGTAGGTGCGGCTGTAGTAAATGGTGAATCAAAAATTGATGCGATTGCAATTTATTCACCAAACACAGATAATTGCTATCCTTGTGGAGCTTGCAGACAAGTATTAAATGAATTTAAGAACGAAGATTTAGATGTTATAACAGAAGAAAACGGAGAATTGAAAATAACAAAGCTCTCATATCTTCTTCCTGAAAGTTTTACTCTATAGTTATGTATATATTTGAATGTCTTTGGAAATTGTTCCACAAAGAACCTGAGGAGCCTGAAGAATTTAATTATGATCCTCTTAGAACTCCTCTGTTAGAAGATTATGAACGTTGTGAGCATGAATTTATGCCTGTAGATAGTACAGGAGAAACTTTGGCTTGTATAAAATGTGGATTTATAGTACAACGAAATAATACAAAAGAGGATAATTATGGCTCAAATATTTGAAGATATATATGAACAATTCAAACAAACATCACCGACAAACTTGTTGTTGTTTCTATTGTTTTCTATACTAATGACTTTGTTAATATCTTCTCAAAACTTTTTCTTTCAGAAAATTATTGAGAACGGTATTAGTAAAAGGGATATCATAGCAGAAAAGACTATTACAGTAATAGATACCAAACGTACAGAGCAACACAAAAAAGATGTTGCAATGAATGTTGAACCTATACTTATACCTGCTGAAGATGAATTTATCAAAGTAAATCTTCAAACTCTTGAAAATTCAATTATACAAATTCGTCAGAAACATGTTGATGCTTCCGTAAAGCGTTCAGAATTAGCTTTGTTATTTGATATTTCTGCACAGTATAAAAAAGATTACTTGTCTAATTTCTTGTTGACAGTATCTGACCAAAATCTTCAAAAGATTTTTGATAAAGCAAAATTAACTCTTACTTCTGTACTTAATCAAGGAATTACAGAAAGTGAGTATGAAAACAGTGATATAGATAAAATCATATTAAGAAATATTCCTGCAACAACTCCAAGAAATCAGGCTACAGTTGTTGCATCTTTGTTAAAAGAGATTATCACTCCAAACCTTGTTGTTGATGATTTGGCAACAGAAATTGCTCGTAAGAATGCGCAAAACGCTGTTAAGCCTTATGAGGTAGTTTTTCATAAAGGCGATAAAATTGTGTTTGAGGGAGAACCTGTTACCAAGTTAAAAAAAGACGCACTAAGAGAAGCAGGGTATAATGTTTTAGAGGTTAATTATTTCGGTATTGTCGGAGTATTCTTAATTGTATGTTTTGCAACATTTGTATTCATGCAATACGAAAAGAATTTTGAAAAGGTATTTTATGAATCTCATCATTTGACAATAACAGGCTTCTTATCATTGGTAATTGCTACTATTGCCGTTGTTATGCCAACAGGTGCGTCACCAAATATTTTGCCGTTACCTGCATATATAATAATTCTATCAATATTTACAAATGCCAGAATCGCATTTTTTGCAGCAACCTTGTTGTTGGGAGTGCTGATAATCGGACTTCATTATTCAATAGAATTTGTTGCAACCTTCTTGATGCTAAATACTTTCTGTATGCTAGCAATATCCAAGTTAAAATTCTCAAGAAGATTTGATTTAATACTAACAGGTCTAAAGATATCTCTTGCAGGAGCTTTTATTGTTGCGACAATATATTTCTTAGAAAAATTCTTGATAGATGTTGATAACGCATTTATCTTGAGAGATGTATTTTTAATCGCTTTAAACGGCTTCCTAAGTGGTGTAATTGCACTTGGTACATTACCGATACTGGAAAGCTCATTTGGAATAATTACTCCTTACGGACTTGCAGAATTAGCAGACCATAATCAGCCATTATTAAAAAGACTTCAATTTGAAGCTCCAGGGACTTATCACCATAGTTTGATGGTTTCAAATTTAGCTGAGGCTGCTGCAGAAGCTATTGGAGCAAATCCGATATTAGCAAGGGTTGGTTCTTTTTATCATGATATAGGGAAATTAAAGCGCCCGTTGTTCTTCGTTGAAAACCAATCATATTTCGGGATTGAAAATCCTCATACAAAACTTAATCCAAGATTGAGTAAAATGGTAATTACAGCTCATCCTAAAGACGGTGTAGAATTAGCAAAAGAATATCATTTGCCACAAGTTATTTCAAACTTTATATTGCAACACCATGGTGAAGGCTTGGCTAGTTATTTTTACAATAAAGCTATTGCAGAGGAAGGTTCTGAAAATGTAAAAGAAGAACAATTCAGATATACAGGTCCAAAACCTAATATGAAGGAAACTGCAATTTTAATGATTGCTGATGCTGTTGAATCTGCTGTTAGAGCATTAAAAACTCCAACAAACGATGAAATAGAAGAAATTATTTCAAAAATCATTAAAGATAGATTAGATGACGGGCAGTTATCAGATGCACCATTAACCTTAAAAGATTTGAAGGTTATATCAACAACCTTCAATAGAATCTTAAGAGGTATGCAACACCAAAGAATTAAATATCATCAAGACATGGTAAATGAACTTGATAAAAATAGCAAACCTGCGTCTCAAACTACAGCGTTTGACAAAGATTTTGAAGCAAAGATAAAACAGTTGGAACAAAACAAGAATGAAAACCAAGGAAATTAACATTTTTACAGAGAATATTTATCCTGATTGGGAAATTGACGAACTGAAGGTAATTTCTGTTGGTCGAAAAATTGTCCGATACTTTCTTGAACATTTATTGACAACCTCTTGTTTAGAGGGGTTTGATTTTGAAACTTTGACTTTTGACATTTTGTTCTGTGACAGTGAAAAAACACATCAAATAAACAAAGATTACAGAGATAAGGATTATCCTGCTGATATCATTACCTTTGCGATTTTTGCAGATGATGATGCAAAGTTTATACTTGATGAAGATATAAACTTGGGTGAAATAATTTTGGCTTTGGATAAGGTTAAGGAAGAAGCAGTAAAACATAATGTCAGTGATGAATATGAATTATATTTTTTGATTGCTCATGGTATTCTGCATTTGTTAGGATTTGACCATCAGACAGAAGAAGATTATAATTTTGTAGTATCTGAACAAAAGAAGGCATTAGAATATGCTCTGGGTGAAAAAGAATGACAAAGTTTAAATCACAAGGTTTTAGTAACACTTTTAAGAATGCAAGAAAAGGTTTCAGACTTGTAGTAAAGAGTGAACGCAATTTAAGGGTTCATTTGGTAGTAGCTTCATTGGTAATAGCTATGGGCTTCGTGTTTCAATTTACCGGAGTAGAGTTTTGTATTGCCTTGATTGCTATTGCAAATGTTATTGTTGCCGAGATGTTAAATACAGCAATCGAGTTTGCACTGGATTCAATCTATCACAACAAGTACAGCAAAATGGTAGGTATGGCGAAAGATATATCTGCAGGTGCTGTTATGTTTGCGACTTTTATTAGTGCAATTATAGGGTTTATATTGTTTGGAAAAGCTGCTTTTGATTTATTCTTAGTTTCAACTTTGTAAACTTTTGTGACAAAAATAATAAAAAAGCTAAAGATATTTATAAAAGTATCCGTATATAGAACTATCGGAATTAGGAAACAGACAAAGGATAAGGAACTACTAATGCAGATAGTGACTCAGGATTAATACTTTTTATAGCCCATTTCAACAACAACTCAAAAAGGGGCTATATTTTACTGCAAAAAACAAATTCAAACTATCGGGTAATTTCGGTGGACGCCGACTATTGCCTAAAATATGTAAGATTCAAAAATATAATTTTTCCCTATAATTACTATATGGCACCATTTGGTGCCTTTTTATTTACCTTTGTTTTCTCTGTGTTTATTGATAAAAAATTGGCGCATTTCTTCTGAAATTCCGACATTCTGAATCATCATGTTATAGCGCTTCACATTACCTATATTTGTTGCTTCGTTTAGTAAATCACGATTCTCTTCGTGTATAAGTTTTGTGTTGTCACCGGTTTGAATAGAATCATCTTCGCCGTCAATTTTTGATATAATCATATCTATATCGTGGTCAGTAAGTACTGAATACTGTTGACCGATTTGTCGAACTTCAACTCCTGCAGGAAGTTTGTATAACCATTGAATAGAATATTTATCGTTTTTAGATAAAGAGATTATGCCATATTTATGTGGCGTAAACATAATATCCGTATCATACGGGCTATGCCCCAAGCCTATGGAGTGTCCTATTTCGTGCAAAATAGTATGATAAACTTCATCTTCCGAATTGTATTGTTGATGAATAAGTCCGTCTGTCAGTCCGATAGAAACCTCTGCACCATATAATCTTTTACTGTTATCATAATTAAAAGTACAATGACCTAATGCACTTCTGTCAACTCGTTTCCAATCTACATTTATTTGTGACTCAAGAAGTGTTGAAACTAGGTTAAACTGTACAAGCCCGTTACTTGCATCTTCCCATTCTTCTAAAGCTCTAATGACCATTTTTCGATAAACAAAATCTTCTCCTTGTTTAGAATAAAATTTCATAGGTGCAATATAGACATTAAGAGGCATTCTTGCCCACTTTAAAAGAAATCCGTTTTTTACACTTTCGTTAAGATATGTTTTGAGTTTCATAATATTTATTGTATAATAAAAAATACTCGAGGAGGTAATATATTATGAACATGATGCAAATGATGCAACAAGCGCAAAATATACAAAAGAAATTAAAATCAGTTCAATCTGAACTTGCGTCGGCAGAGATTTCAGGTGAAGCTGCAGGTGGTGCAGTAAAAGTTGTTTGTGACGGACAAGGCAAATTCAAATCTATCAAACTTTCAAAAGATTTATTAAATCCTGAAAATCCTCAAGCTGTAGATGATGACACTTTAGAAACTCTTGAAGATTTAATCACAACAGCAATTTTGCAAACAAGTGAAAAAGCTTCAAAAGAAATGGAAAGTAAATTAAGCCGTAACAGGTGGTATAAGCATTCCGGGTCTTTGCTAATATGATTTATCCAAAGGCAATAGCAGCATTAATAGAACAATTCCAAAAATTGCCTTCTATAGGTCCTAAATCTGCCCAAAGAATGGCTTTTCATATCTTAAAAATGCCGATGTCAGATGTTCAAAAATTCGCAGAGGCACTTTTGTCAGCGAAAGAACAAACTCAAACATGCGAAATTTGTTACAATCTTTCATCTTCAAGTCCTTGTGAAATTTGTTCTTCAACTTCACGAGACAGAAGTGTTATTTGTGTCGTTGCAGAAACAAAGGATTTGATAGCTATTGAAAAAACTAATGAATACAAAGGCTTGTATCATGTTTTGCAAGGCCTGATTTCACCAATGGACGGTATTGGCGCAGAAGATATCAGGATTAAAGAACTTTTGAACAGATTAACTGATGAGAGGGTTCGTGAGGTTATTCTTGCACTTTCTCCTTCTGTTGAGGGTGAGGCTACAAGTTTATATCTGACAAAACTTGTAAAACCTTTCGGAATAAAGATTTCTCGTATTGCTTTTGGTTTGCCAGTTGGCGCCGATTTGGAATATGCAGACGAGGTAACATTGGCAAAGGCTATAGAAGGTCGCAGAGAATTATAAGAATCGGTTAATTGTATATTCACAAATCTGTGATTCGGTGATAATCTTTTATTATGTCTGATGATATTATTTTAGAAATCAAAAATTTGAATGTGGATTATATTTCCTCGGCTCTTGGTAAAAAAAAGACTGTTAGAGCTGTTAATAATCTATCATTAGATATAAAAAGGGGCGAAATCCTTGCAATCGCAGGAGAATCGGGCTGTGGTAAATCAACCCTTTCAAAAGCTATTATTCGCCTTGTAGAGCCAATTTCCGGTGAAATTATATATAACGGGAGAAATGTATATGACTTAAAAGGGGCAAATTTAAAAGAGTTTAGAGAAAATGTCCAAATGATTTTCCAAAACCCTTATGCAAGTTTAAACCCTAAAATGAAAATACGAGATATTCTCTCTGAACCTTTGATAATAAATCGTAAATTATCAAAATCAGAAATTGATAAAATCCTTAAACTAAAAATACAACAAGTCGGATTATCGGATAAGTATTTGGAATTTTATCCTCATGAGTTCTCAGGGGGACAGCGCCAAAGAATTGCAATCGCCAGAGCTTTGGTTTTAAGTCCTGAATTTGTAATTGCAGATGAGCCAGTCAGCGCTTTAGATGCCAGTATTCAGGCTCAAATTATCAATTTGATAAAGGATTTGAAAACTGAATATCAAATGACAATGATGTTTATCTCTCATGATTTGAATGTTATCAGATATATTGCAGACAGGGTTGGGATTATGTATTTGGGAGAATTGGTAGAAATCGGTACAAGAGATGAAATCTTTAACAGTCCTAAACACCCTTATACTAAATTGTTATTAGATTCAATTCCTAATATTAACAAGAAGCCTGATTCCGTAAATTTATCTGAGTTACCTATAGAACTGCCAAAGGGTTGCAAGTTCTATTCAAGATGTCCAAACCAAGAATGTTATTGTAAGACAGAAAAACCTCACTACAAGCAGCTTTCACCAACTCATAAAGTTTTGTGTAAATAGCAACAAACTTGTAATAAACATTAAAGATAATCCTTAAAATGCCGTTATACAAAGTGTAAAAGTTGTTTAGTTACATGTTTTCGCGAACCACTAGACAACACAAGTATAGGAAAGAAAAATGGGATTATCGTCATCACAAGCAAGATTGCTTTCTTTAACAGGAAGAATGCATGACATAGAGTATAAGGCTCAACATCTCGAAGCTCAAAAGCTACAGATGGCGAATGAATCTGCGCATGTTTATAAAGAATATGAGAATGCTCTTAATGCTACCAAAATACAAGTAAAACAAATGTCTGCAGATGGCTCATCAACATATATTGATGCAACTTATAATTCAATGAGATTATTGGGCTATACTATGAAATTTGAAGATGATTACAAACCTATCATCTCTACTGCAACAGAAGCAAACTTTAAAGCTGCAGCAGGTAACAGAAGCTATTTTATAGCGATGGAAGCAGGCAGAGTAACAGCTACAAACAGAAATGTAGGTGGAGTAACAGAAATCTACAGCGCAGACCAATTAAAGAATATGTCATCAACAGGCAAATACAGATTGATGGCAGATATTGATATGACAGGGACAACATGGACATCAAAAAATTTCTCAGGCACTTTAGATGGTAACGGTTACACTATTAAAGGATTAGATAAAGCTCTTTTCTCTACAATGAGTGGTACTGTTAGCAACTTAAATATCAATGGCGATGTAACAAGTCAAGGTATTTTGGCTAATACAATAAAAAATGGTAAAGTTGAAGATGTAAGCATTTCAGGTTCTGTTAATTCTACAAGTGACAATGTTGGGGCTTTAGCAGGAACCATTCAAGGTACAACTACGGTTAATAATTGTTCATCAAGTGCAAATGTAACTTCTACTGGAGCTTGGGTAGGAGGATTAATTGGACAAGTTGATGATAAAGGAGTTTTAACTGCTACAAATTGTAATGCAACAGGCAATGTTACTGGTTTAGGAAATATTGGAGGCTTTATTGGAGGTGCAGATTGGGGTGGAACTTGTAATATTAGTAATAGTTCTGCAAGTGGAAATGTTTACGGAACTTTAAATACTACAACTGGTACAACTTGTGTTGCTGGTGGTTTTATTGGTGGTGCATATGGGGGTGAAATTTCAAATTGTGAATCTAGAGGTAATGTATCTGCAGAAGGGCATGTAATTGGAGGTTTTGTAGGTAATGCTGGTGTAGATACCGGTTCAAATTTACAATTAATAATCAAGAATTGTAATTCTTATGGTAATGTTGTTGGTAATGTAAGCAATAATATGTTGTACGAGCAAGATAGAGGTTATATTGATGCTGGAGGG
>ERZ779681.445-NODE-445-length-14373-cov-2.93749_pt1 | contig 14373 bp, 6 predicted proteins | sample MGYA00511905_ERZ779681 | MGnify/ENA primary metagenome ERZ779681 (study PRJEB29588, sample SAMEA2144578) | human gut metagenome | biome: human gut; feature: human-associated habitat; material: faeces | place: Denmark | collected 2008/2010 ... | reverse complement strand
CGCCATCATCGGTGGTTCTAAGGTGAGCTCCAAGCTCGGCGTTATCAAGAATCTGCTCGACAAGGTGGACAATCTCATCATCGGTGGCGGTATGGGCTATACGTTCATCAAGGCCCTCGGTGGCAAGATCGGTATGTCGCTCCATGAGGACGACCTCATTCCCGAGGCACTCAATGTGATTCAGACTGCCAAGGAGAAGGGCGTCAATCTGAGCCTCTCTGTGGCTACTGTCTGCGCTCAGGAGTTCTCCAACGATGCTCCCCGCAAGATCTTCCCGATCAATGATATTCCCGACGATTGGGAGGGAATGGATGCTGCTCCGGCCAGCCTCGAAAACTGGGAGAAGATCATCCTCGCTTCCAAGACCATCTTGTGGAACGGTCCGGTCGGTGTCTTCGAGCTTGAGAACTTCTCTCATGGCACGGGTGAGATTGCCAAGTGCGTAGCCCAGGCCACGCAGGAGAATGGCGCCTTCTCGCTCGTTGGTGGTGGCGATTCCGTCGCAGCCGTCAATAAGTTCGGCCTTGCCGACAAGGTGTCCTATGTCTCTACCGGTGGTGGCGCCATGTTGGAGGCCATCGAGGGCAAGGTGCTTCCCGGCGTGGTAGCTATCGAGAAGTAATAGCTATCGATCATTATTAGCAAATCGAATCCTATAGTAGCAAAGGGCGGTTCCGTTGGGAGCCGCCCTTTTGCGACTTCTGGTAATATGTATGGCATGTATTTCTGGTGTTGTCCATGAGAATGATAATATCGGCCAGTTTCCCTGCCAAAGTTGGCTTTGTTGACCATTTATCGACCACTTCTTGCTGAATGGCCGTTTTGTCGACCATTTCCTCGGTTGTAGGTATAAGGTTTTATTACTCATATAGGACGGTCAGAGACTGTCCTATATGAATTTTGTTGTTAGTCTAGCTTGCAAAGTGTAAGGTTCTCGTAACAAGAAACATACCTAGGGGGTAATCTTAGTCTATTATTAGATACTGTTTTGCTCAAACTCGGCAATCCATTCCTTAACCTTAGCTTGCAGCAAAGCCTTGTCTGGCAAATATAATTGATATGCCGAAGCATATACATGAGAGTCTTTTGGCAGAGTCAATTCTACAAGTGCATCATTCTTGCTCTCACAAAGTAATATACCGATGGTTGGCTTTTCAAAATCCTGCTTTATAAAGCGGTCGTAATAGTTGACATACATCTGCATTTGTCCAAGGTCTTGATGAGAAAGCTTGTCAGTTTTCAAATCAATAAGAACATAGCATTGTAGCAATCTATTATAGAAAACCAAATCTACATAATAGTTGTCTTCATCAAAAGTAAAACGCTTCTGTCGAGCCTCGAAAAGAAAGCCCTTGCCTAATTCGAGTAGGAACTGCTGCATCTTGCTGATAATAGCATTTTCTAACTTAGACTCTGAGTAAGCTGCATCTGGCTTAAGGCCTAGGAATTCCAGAGTCAGTGGACTCTTGATAACATCAGAAGGTTTTTCTACTGTTTGACCTTCCTTTGCCAATCGCATGACTTCTTTCTTGTCGCGACTCAATGCCAATCGCTCATAGAGACAACTACCTACTTGCCGCTGCAGTTGTCGAACCCCCCAATGTTGGTTTGCGCATTCTATCTCGTAGAATTTGCGTTCTGCTTCATTTGTGATTCGCACCAAAATCAAATAATGAGACCATGAAAGAAGAAAGTTGGGAGCTTCGTTGTCCGTTTGTTTGAAAATCCGCAACACTGTAGCTGATTTGCCATGTTTATCTAAATTCCGCGACAGTGTTGCGGAATTTGAATATACCAAGAACACTTTGCGACATTTTTCTAAAGTGTCAACAGACCATCCGCCTTCAAAACGAGCAATTAGTTTCTGAGATAATTCTTTCAAAACCCGCTTTCCATATTCTGCACGGACATTCCCACTTTGTTCATACTCTACTATGTATTTGCCAATATAATATTTGGTATAGACTTCTGCTGTATTGACCGAAGTCTTCACGTAAGACCTTGCTTGTTCTATGAGAACAGATACCTTACTAAATAAATTCTCAATATTATCGGCAGTCTTTATAGTTTCATTTGCCATAACTCCTAATTTAATCCTTTACACTTCGCTTACACCAACCTCAACTTTTTCGGATAGTCCTCGATAATTTAAGATTTGTGTATCGCCATTTTGCCTACTGTATTACAATATGCCTACAAAGATAGCTGATTTTTGCGAGATAAACACAACTACAAGGGCGTTTTCTGCGCTGATGAGACAGAATAAGCGTGGTTGTTACAATATTATATTGCTACACTATCACATTAAGGACTTTACATCGCGTTTCGCAGTCCTCAAAATAGTCTTCAAAACGTAGGATGTCCACCCATCCAAACGGAGAAATCCATCCACTTTTACAGGCTTTTAGTCTAATGGCGATGAAAAAAATAGTCATTCTCTTTTGCTCTCTTCTTTATTCTTGATAATTCTTATTACCTTTGTGGTCATATAATGACTATTCTATCAAGAAAGTCTATTGGTTTCATCTAACCTATGAACAAGAACATTGGAAGATAATACCAACCAGCCTCCTGAGGCTGACGCTTCATTGTATAATGGGCAGCCAACCGACACAGGCTCATCGTGTCCGAGTGCAGGACTTACCTCCCGCACGCCCTCCACTTCTGATAACGTTGGAAATGGGGTGTCGGTAGAGAATGTGTCTTTTGGAAACAAGCAATGGTATGTGTTGCGCGTTTCCTATGGTCGTGTAATCAAAGCTAAGACCTTTGTGGAAGCGAAAGGACTGGAATGCTATGTACCCATGCGATACAAAGAGGTCAAGAGACACGGGAAGAAGCAAATCGATAAAGGTCCACTCCTCCCCTCCCTAATATTCGTTCATGCGATGGCTGAGCAAGTAGAGGTCATGTTTCATGACATCCAGGCTGCCTCGCAAGGCAGTAGGTCTTTGCTTAGCTACTATTATGACCACACCATCTGTCGCCAAGACTATCCCGATCGCAATCCTCCTTTAATTATTCCTGATAAAGACATGGACAACTTTATCAAGCTCACTACCCTCAAGAATCCTCACATCATTCCTGTCATTTCTGACAACATTCAGTTCAAACTAGGTGACAAGGTCGTTGTGACAGACGGAGAGTTTCAAGGCATTTATGGCAGAGTGGCCCGCATCGCTGGGCAACAACGTGTAATCATAGAGTTGTTTGACAGATGCTTGGTGGCCACTGCTTATATACCAAAGGAGGCGATGAGGAGGGCAGAGCATTAGCCCTTCGTAGTTGATTGATTACTAACCCTTGTCTCACGTTGATAAGAAACCAACAAAAACATATAAAAGATGGATGCCGGATATAAAACACTATCATTGTGTGAAGGAGCAGAGCTAATACTCTTTGCAGATGGGACATATACTCTGCGAAATACAGGATTACCCGAAAAGAGCCTGGATATTAGTGCTTTATCTTTGATACAGTGTTATTCTAATGGATGTATCAATAAGGTTCCAGTTGAGAAACTAATCGCTCTTAGATTTAATTACAGATACTCACGTGGCTTTTATCCGAAAGTAAAGCTGTTGGCAACAAGCATTGTTTCGGCAGAAGATAGTATATATGTAAAGTATGTAAGCAACGGAGTAGAGAATACCACAAGTATTAAGGTAAGAGAAGTTAGATCTCATAGCATGCTTGGTCTGAAAGGCACAGAAATTATAGGTGTTCCTTTTGACGAAGTGACAGGATGGTTTCTGAATGGAAAATTGATTAGTAACCAATCAAGCATCACCAAGCCCCAAGAATCCAATGAATATACTGTTTTAGAAAATATAGAACCTGACGCACCAAATGGACTTTTATACAAATCAGATGTTGAGAAAATAAGTAACTTAGAAGCAGTATTCAGACAATACTTGAAGAAGGATAAAAAAGATATACTTGAAGGTCAAAAACACGCCAAAGAAGTTCTAGCACATTGTCAAACAAAAGAAGTGTTTTGGAATGTCATAAAAACATTATTCAAATGTAACGTAAAGATTTATCGTCCTCCTGTTGTGGCATTTCTAAATGAAAATGACATTTCCATCTTTATGCCAAGCGCAAGAACTTTATCATTTATCTATGTTCAACTATTTTCAGATGCTGCTAAACTAGAAGAGAACATAGAATTTCTATACCATTTTAAAGATATCGTAACGGATGAAATAAAATACGATATAGCAAGGAGGTTTAAATCATTTCCTCAGCCCGAACTATATTACAAATTATGTAAAATACTTGGGATGAACACAAATGAGATTATAGAGTATTGTATCAAACAATCGAATGCGGCATCATATTATTGTGTATATGTAACACTCCTCATTGTTTACAAAAAAAAAGGTTATTCTGCTGTCAGCAAACTGATAGCTGCCCATATCCAGCATTTGGACACTACCTCGAAAGAAGGAAAAGTAATTAAACGTCTGATCTATACTGCTTTTAAGAAAGATAATGGCAATTCTCATGCACAGACCGCCAAGATAAGAGTATATGATTATAATGACTATAAAAGCATGTGCGGTTCATACACAGAGAAAAAGAGAGAAAAGACAAAGACTAACCACGGTTCGCTCGCATCTTATGTGGGAAAGGAGGTAAGAGGAAAGTGTATAGACATATATTCAAATCATTATTACCTTACTATAAATAATGAAGCGAAGATATTACTACCCAAAAGTTTGTCAACAAAGGTTTTGCGCGCTGGAGATTCGGCTAATGTCCAAATTGTATTTCTGGATAAGAAATATTTCACATTATTTGCCACGCAGGAGAATCCCGTCAATAAAGCTGAAATCACAAAGATACCCCTCTTGAACAATGGGGATATTATAGAGATTTCATTCGGCTCGCTTAGAGATCCTATACCACATAAATGCTACAAAAAAATAAAAGTCAGTTTGGAATCTTATCCCAAAGTGATAAACCAAAAAATACGATATAAGGCAATAGTAATTCGTCAAACAACAAACAGATATCACTATTTGGTTAAGATAGTAATGTAATGATGACACCAATTCAGCTTTATAGTAGTTTTTGTGACTTCATAGACACATATATTTTCTCTGAAGAGAAAGTAGGGATGACTGTGTCATTTGTTGTGGACAAAACCCTTATAACAGAGTTCTGTAAAAAGCATAATGTTACCGAGAGTATACTTATGGAGGCCGTTAGAGGCCGTCTATATTCTTACCATAAAGATATAAAGCACATAAAAGGTATTCTTGCGATTCAGTTGTATGCCGCCTCAAAAAGAGCAAATAGCGACGGCTTTACAGTCAAAAATTATAGAAATAGGCTATCGCGAATATTAAATTGGGACATAAACGATCTTCAAAGATGGATGGAAGAGCACCAAGAAGATTACTGGGAAACATTCTATTCTTGGTGTGATACGCATTATTTTTTTGTTTCTAAATGCAAGAAGAAAACTGGTGTAGGTAGATATGTCCAATATCCACTGATGCAGTCACTTTGTGTTTTTACAGAAGAAGACATGATGTATATAGCTCGTGCTTTTGTTGATTCCAACCTATATCCAGGCGAAGACATCTCCGAGCGAGACTTTTGGCGTAATATCAGTAGATATGGGATAACCAATTACTTCCACACGGCGCATTCAAGAAGAGTTCGTGAAAACTCTAGGACAGAAAACGACTATCTACGACAAATATTCAACTATTATCTTAGGTGGAATGGTGAATACAAAGGTGTGTATCATCATACCAGCAAACAAACGGGGATAAAAAGTGACGAGTATTTATATCTGAATACTGATTTCTCTCAACTACAAATACGCAATTCCAAATTGTTCTTGCTTGAAAAATACAATGTTGCAACGCTGAATATTTCAGACATTAGACATGTGTTTGATTTCAAGCACAAAGGTTTGATACTGTTTAAGAAGGACGATGTATATGATGGATATTGGCAAGAAACGCGCTATATCGAGAGCGGAGAAGAAGGCATTGCCATTATGTTCAATGATATTTGTAAACATGAAATCACGACAAAGACCGATTTGTTGATTAAAAAATATACAAGAATATCAATCTACGCAATAACCCAATCCCGTGCTACACGTGATCTATATACAGAGAAACGTTTCTATTCACTCCAAGGCGGTCTAAAGATTGGGCGGTTGGCTTATATGTTTGGCGCTGGTCCGAAACTAATTCTAACTCAAAAAAGTAGTTATTGGTTGGACGGGGAAAAGAAGGATAAGACGACTGCTGATTTGAGCAACCTTGGCACTGGCACCCATACTATTCGTTTTCCAAATTTCAAGAAGATTGAATTTGAGATCCTTAAGCCAGAAGTCAGACCACCAAAGTGGTTAGACAATTACAACAAATGGACAATAGACAAAGAGTGTAATCTATGGGATTCTGAAAGACAAACAGAAGGTATTGCGGGACTTGACTTCACATCCATACCACAACTTGAAGAAATACGGGGTTCTGCAATCCAAAGATGGAGCAAAATGTACCTATTTGGAGCAAAACAAATTAACGAGAATAACATTGCAATTAAAGTTTTATCAAATACAAAATAGTCTTATGGAAACTTTTGATTTTGAACACTATACCCTTGTGGGGTATGTAGATATTCAGTCATCTAGTAATGCCTATATAGAACCACTGGGGTATGTAAATATCCACAACAATCTTCGTATCATTTCGCCAAAAGAGAAAAAGAAAATGTTTCCTCCTAAAGGACGCGTATTTGCTCACAATTTCTCCCAACGGTACAATATGCTGGACAAGCATTTAGTTTGTTTAGCTGTGATACCTAACAAAAAAGAAGGTGAAGACTATGATGCTTATGTTTGGGACAAATCGTGTGACGTATATGAGTTTGGCGATTGCGTCTATCCAATCAAAGACTCTGTCAACGATGATGGTGAGAATAATTTCAAGATTTTTCAAGAGAACGATTTGATAGAAATAGAAGAGGACAAATATGTACTTTCTGGTAATAAAGTCTTATATATAAAAGCTACCAGTAATGAGCGGCTGATCCCGTATTGGAATGCGTCTAATATAAACATGTTCGAGACTTTTTCTGGAAAGAAATACCTTTCAGCATTTCAACTACCAGATAGAGATGGCGTGATTGACATAACAAATGATGATCAGCTAATCAACTGGTTCGTGACAAAGATCTTGAAAAAGCACTGGGCAGAGATTGTGACGGCAGATTCTTACAAGTCGGTCGAACAGTATTTATTTACCGCATTCAACGATATGAAGCATCTCACCCCAAATGTTTATAAGAGCAGATTGGAAAGGCTAAAAAAGTTAAACGCCAATTTCACTATGACACTGGAAGAATTGACAGAAATAGCTGAAATTCCTTGGGTAAAGAACGTCATTGAAAAAACAGTTGATGCATATAAAGGAAATCTTATTAGCGACATTTCTGCACAATACAAACATGAATTAGGCAAAATAAAAGAAGAGCATGATAAGTTGCTCGAAAGGGAAAAAAATAGATATGAAGAAGAAATAAAGCAACAAAAAGAACGCCATGCCTCTTTTTTACAATTCCTAGCTGAGGAAGAGAAGAAGAAGGCTGATATCCTAGATGATAAGAAATTAGAAATAGCAATACTTGACGATACCATTGCTTCTAAGAAGGACGAGATCGACCAAATCTCCGAACTTGCTACTAGAGCTAATAAAAAGAAAGAAGATCTTCTTTCTGATTTTGCTATAATTAGGGATGTCCTGAGACTTGGTTCTCAAAAAGAATCAACTCAAGTTGTAGATAACACTACAGGTATACGCCCCAAGCTTAATATCCAAACGCTCAACATGGTGGATTCTGAATGTATGATGTTTGCGTCGTTTGCGAAAGCATTAGAAGATATGCTAAAACTCAATAAGTTGCCACACCAAAAAGCGTCAACCATAGCAGAATCTCTTGCTGTCTATAAAATGTTGCTCGTTCCAAACACCGCTTATGCAATGTCGATCGTTCACGCAACCCAAAAGTGTTATTATGCGGTAGAATATGTGAGCGTCAGCTGGAAGTCTTTTGACGATTTGTGGCAAGGAGGGCTTTGTGATATGGTGAACCACAGTAAGCAAGAATTGGGCGTCATGCATTATCTTGTGCTGCAAAACATCAATCTCACATATCTTCCAAACTATATACAGCCGCTCATAGACATACAGATGGGGATGACCAACTGCCTACCTTCTAGCGAGGAATGGCCTGAGAATATTAGAATTCTTTGTACTATTACCAAAGAAGAGGTGATACCTATGAGTGAACAATGTGTAAAGTACATGGGGTGTATAGAAAAACCTTCAAAGGAAACGTATATTGGTAGTTTTAAAGTGCAATATGACGCACGCTACGGCTATCTGTCACCTTCAAAACTATCCGAAAAGTCATTAGCTATTCCTGCAAATTTTTACAAGATGTATATAAATGAATAAGGGAAACATAGAACAAGCCCAGCAGCTACTATATGTGTGGATAAGCAATTTTGACAAAAGAAGTTTGGTGAGTATTAAACAAAGCTGCGATTATCTTAATGAGATATGTCATTTAAAATTGCAAAATCCCATATGGGGTATCTTCTGGCCATTAGTGTTTAATGGAGTAATTGACCATGCGGGTAACGGTTTTTACGCACTTAGTGAGCCGATAATACTCGACTATGGTACTCATTATTATTACATAAATGTAATTCCTCATAAAACAGAAAGCAAGCATGTGACGGTCGGAATATCCCTATCTCGGTTGTTTGAAGAAGTAGGGTGTAAGACAATGCGCCCTTCTGCTATAGCCATATTGAAGTCATTTCCGTGCATCAAAGATATAGTAGATGCGTTTCCCAAAACACTTGAAGATGAAAGTAATTTGAAGTATGCTAATTGGAAGTCAAGACGTGGACTTGCGGAACTTGACAAAGAAGGATTGACACGTTTTTTTTCATTACCAGAACAACTATATCTCAGACAGCTACCATCGAGAACTATTAATCCTGAGGCTTACGCGCTTTCGTATTGTCTTACAAGAGTGGTAAATAATGAGTCTAATGGCAGATATAATGGTTCTACTCACCAGTTGACAATGCCAAGCTTCGCAATGCCGTTCATGGTATATCGTGTTCTTCTGTTGGAATGTATGGCGTCAAAACAACTTCCCCGAAGACAAGCGAGTGACTATATCTTTGAGAACGTACAACCAGTAATTGTAAAACAATTGAACAGAATATTTTGTAACTCAATACAATATGAATAACCCAATAAAGATATTCAATGAGATTTTTGATTCTTATATCAAATATATAAATAGCGGTTTGCCTTTCTATCGGGAAGAATATAGCCAAGAAAGAAATGCGCTAATCAAAGAGGCTGGCACCATTTGTCAGCCACCTATTATTGAGCTTGTTCCAAAGTATCATGAAAAGGCAACTTTAGCTGAGTTTTGCGCCAATGAAGGTGTTTCAACAGAATTGAATGACTTTGTGAATGCTGGCCTGTTTTACAACGATAAACAACAGAAACGGCGTCTCTACGATCACCAATATGAAGCACTCAAAGAAGCATACTTAAACCGAAAACACATTGTTGTAACAACTGGTACAGGCTCTGGTAAGACAGAATGTTTCCTTTTGCCAGTCATTGCAGATTTGATAACAGAATCAAAAAAATGGGGTAAAACGAGAACAAGAGCCATGCGTACAATGATTCTCTACCCGCTCAATGCGCTTGCAGAGGACCAGATGATCCGTTTGAGAAAAGCATTGAATAGTCATAAAGATAACAAAACTGGATCTTTGGACTGGTTGGATGAATATCGCGATGGACATCGTTTTTACTTTGGGCGATATACTGGCGCTACTCCCGTCAGTGGAATTAAAGATAAAGCACAAGGAAAACTTCGCGAAGAAAAAAAACTTTTGCAAAGTGACTGGAAAGCAGCGTTGGAAGCAACAAAAGAAAACAATAACGCTGAGTTGCTATATTATGTGCCTTGCATGGAGGCTGATTCGGCAGAAATGTGGGACCGATTCTCTATGCAGGAGAACGCACCGGACATTATGATTACGAACTACAGTATGTTGAATATTATGCTAATGCGTAATCTTGAAGCATGTATTTTTTCAGACACAAAAAAGTGGTTGGAAGAAAATCCGTCACACATTTTCCATCTTGTTATAGATGAGTTGCACACTTATAGAGGAACAGCAGGAACAGAAGTAGCTTACCTATTAAGAATCTTACTTGACAGATTGGGATTGACCCCAAACTCTCCACAAGTACAATTCCTTGCATCCAGTGCATCTTTAGAAGAAAATCAGCAATCCATAGACTTCCTTTCTGAATTCTTTGGGATGAAAAAAGATGAATTCAGAAAAAAATTTAAGATTATATCAAATCCGCCACAACACGCTGTAGATAAGCCCAGTGTTTTCCTGTCAACAGATGAACTTGCTCAATACGGAAGCATTTATGAAGAAGAGGATGCTGATGCAGATGCCACTTTGCTTCAAGCCCTGAAATGTCATAGCTTTTATGAATTGTCTACAAAGTATCAATTGTTATCATGGCTTAAATATGCATTAAGTTCGAACAAGGGAATTATAGCCAAAGACATACAGAAAATAGCCGACAGGTTGGCCCTTTATGGTGAAGAAAAACTAAATGTAGTTGCTGGACTCGTGAAAGCATTATGTAAAAGCGAACATAACGGTCAGTACCTTGCACCATTACGAGCACACTTTTTCTTCCGCAACGTAAGCGGTTTGTGGGCGTGTTCTGACCCAAACTGTCCTCACATTCATGATGAATACAACTTTGTAGGAAGAACGATAGGCACATTGTATAAACGCCCTCGAAACGTATGCAGTTGCGGCATGAAGGTACTGGAAGTCCTCGTATGTGAAAACTGTGGAGAAATATATCTTGGTGGTTATCGTGTAACTGTGAACAATCGCTCATATCTTAGTTCCGAGAAACCTGTAAACGATAGAGAAAGCAGATACTGTGTACTTTGGAGGGGCGATGCTGATCCCAAAGATGGTTGGAAACGTGTGTCGTTTAATCCAAATACCGGCGAATTTTATCCTGATATAGACGGAACGTATAGTTTGTACGAACAGCCTTCTGATTCAGATGTGAAATTTCCGCATAAGTGTCCTCTATGCGAGGTAGCTTATCGTATCACGGATAAGAACAGCATAACTCCGATACGTTACCATGGTACTGGTTTGCAGAAAGTGAATCAGATTCTTGCAGACTCGTTGATCCGTTCAATGAAAAATGCAAAAGAAAAAAACACCAAAGTGGTATTGTTCTCTGATAGTCGTCAATCGGCAGCAAAATTATCAGCAGGAATCGAGCTTGACCATTTCAGAGATGTTCTCCGTTGGGCGATTCTACACGCACTTAATGGTAGTAACGACACGGTTAGTTTCCTAAGGACTATGTTCGACAGTCCGAATTGGACTCCTTCGGACGGTCAACGCTTAAGTATGATGACAAACAACCAGACGTATGGTGAGATTGCAAGTATCATCATGGCCAGCCGCTTGGGTTTTGCTATAGAAGAACAGTTGGCTATGTTAAGCACCTATTTCAAGGGTTGTGATGGGCTAAGTCTTGGTAGTATTGAGAATGATGTTTTTAAGACGTTATTGTCTCTTGGCATGAATCCTGCAGGTCCCAAACCGACCTGTTTTCAAAACGTTATGGCAGGACTGTGGTATGATCTTTTTGATTTTGAGAAACAAGCAACAAGGTCAAACCTTGGCGAAAATCAGTTGGAATTTAGCGGCAGAATACGCAGATTCAACAAAATTGAGCAACTAACAAGTATTTTCGGCAACCGTAAACGCTCATTTGAGGAATTAAAACTTGGTTATCTTTCACCTACTCGAAGTATTTCTGATCCAACTATAAGGGAGCTTGTCTGTTCTACAATACGAATACTTGGAGAGAAAAAACGCATCAAGGAACTTCCTACAAGATATCCACTTACTAATGGCTTCCCCGCGGCCGTTGGAAAAATTGTACAACATGTATATCATATCCGAGGCAGAGCAGAAACCAATAAGAAACTTGATGAGTTGCGTGATATATTAAGGGCTTGTGGCATAATTGATCGCCAAGTGACTGTTCTTACTGGAGAGGGAATTTCGTTTATAAAATCAGATGTTGGTTCAAAATATTGGGTTTGCTCCCGCTGCAAGACAGTTCACATGCATCATTCAAATGGGATTTGTATTAATTGCTATCACAAACTTGACAAAGAATATATCCTGACAAAGGAAGATGTCGCCAACCCAAACGACTATTTCCTTGCTTTGCTGAATTCCACCGACAATATCTATCGTTTACATTGCGAAGAAATGACAGGCCAAACATCAAAGGCGGATTCAAAGAAAAGGCAGCGCCTGTTTCAAGATATATTCTTAAAAACAGAGAACCCAATAGTTGAAGGTATCGATTTGCTCAGTGTGACTACGACAATGGAGGCTGGTGTGGATATTGGCTCGTTGTCAGCTGTAATGATGGGTAATATTCCCCCTCAGCGTTTCAATTATCACCAGCGTGTCGGTCGTGCTGGTCGTCGTGGCAATCCATTATCTATTGCCCTTACAGTAGCTCGTTCTACGAGTCATGACTTGACAAATTTCCATGAATATGAGCGGATGGTTTCTGATACCCCCAAGGATCCGTATTTGGAGACAAGGACGAAAGAAATTGCAGAACGTATTATATACAAAGAAATATTGTACGCAGCTTTAAAGAATGACGTTTCGGGAAAAGATAGCGTCCATGGTAACTTCGGCACAGCAGATCAATGGGACAAGTATAAAGACAGAGTTTCAAACTGGCTATATTCTAACCATGATGAAGTGTTGCGTATCATCCAAGTAGTGACTACGGGTACTGAAATATCAAATGATCAGCAACAAGAGATAAAGGATTTCATCTATGATCACTTTTTGGACAAGGTGAGCCAAATAGCCGCTAGCGATGAGTATTCACAAGAGTTCCTTAGTGAACGACTTGCCAATGCAGGTTTTCTCCCTATGTTTGGCTTTCCTACTCGCACAAGGAACTTGTATCTTAGCATGCCTAAAAAATTACCGGCTGAAGATGTCGTTTCCAGAGATATAGACATGGCATTGAATTCTTTTGCTCCAGGACATGAAATTGTGAAGGATAAAAAAGTTTATAAAGCTGTTGGAGTTGTTGACTATGAATACAATAAGTCGCATGTGATCAAACCAAAGCACAATTCCTTGAATGAATATCCTCACCCACTTATTCGTTGTGCGACATGTGGCTATTCGTCTATAAGCCACGATGACGAAACTTGTATTTGTCCAGTTTGCGGTAATGAGATGCAGAAAGTAAGAATTTGTTCGCCTTTGGGTTTCTGTGTCGACTATAATATGAAAGTAGAAGATTTTAATGGATGTTACGATTGGTATTCTCCTAACAGCGATATTAAATTAGACTGCGAGCAATCTCTACAATATTGCCAGCAGGTAGACAACATGGCAATAAGAAACAATATAATACCTTCGCAAGGTCTAGTGCGTCTTGTTAATGATAATAACGGTGATTTCTATCAATTAGGCAGAAACTATGATGGTATCTATGTTTCCCGGGATGCTTATCCTGAAGAATTAAGAAACACATTAAGATTGTCATCTGAAAGAAGCTATGCTTTTGTTTCATCTAAAACGACAGGAGTCCTCACACTATCAATCGCAGACATTCCAGAAGAATTGGACCTGTCACCTCTTATAAATGAGAATAGCAATAGTCATGCTGTAAGAGCCGCTTTTTTATCATGGGGATATCTTGTGAGAAAAACAGTTTCTCATTATCTCGACATAGACTCTTCTGAGTTGACGGTAGGATTTTATATAACACCACAAACAAAGAAAGCTGAGATTTTCTTTGTTGAAAAATTGGAAAATGGTGCGGGCTATAGCAACTACCTCAGCGGGCGAAGATATAAAGATATACCTAAGAAAGCTATCATTCAGCCACTCATAGAAAATGGTGAAATCTTCGAAAAACTCACTTCCCGTGACCACGAAAATGGTTGCACCTCATCTTGCTATGATTGTATAAGAGATTATTCAAACCAAAGCGTGCATCATTTACTTGATTGGAGACTCGGACTTGATTTAGCGAGACTTGCCCATGACCGCAAAGCAAAAATCGATTTTTCCACAAAGTATTGGGTTGATTATATAAACATCACGATCAAAAATGTCCTCTTAAAGCATGGATATATGGCGAAAACGGAGCATTCCCACCCACTCGGAATGGTTGTATCCACTCACTTTCG
>ERZ779681.444-NODE-444-length-14402-cov-2.17509_pt1 | contig 14402 bp, 14 predicted proteins | sample MGYA00511905_ERZ779681 | MGnify/ENA primary metagenome ERZ779681 (study PRJEB29588, sample SAMEA2144578) | human gut metagenome | biome: human gut; feature: human-associated habitat; material: faeces | place: Denmark | collected 2008/2010 ... | reverse complement strand
TATACCTGGCATAGCATATGCACCTCTCTTTATTAGCTATTCATCTTAAAATGCTTCAATGCCTCCACAATTGCGCTCTCTTTATCTTCTGGACACTGCGGTTGCCTTAGTCTCTGCAGATGTTATATCCACATCATCAAGTTAAATCGTGACATCAATGTAATCATCCGGCTTTTGTTTTTGTTGGGACAGAAGAACAACCGTCTCCACATGTACCGTATTCCCAAACTGGTCAACCGGCTGTACTTTCACAATCTTATATCCACGCTCCGATAACACCTTTAAATCCCTTGCAAGTGTTGCCGAATCGCAGCTTACATACACAACTCTCTGTGGTGACATTGTAACAATAGTATCCAGAAGCTTCTCATCACAGCCTTTTCTTGGTGGGTCTACCACTATAACATCTGGTCTTGTCATATTGTGACCAGTACCATCATCTGCTTTCCTGCTTTCATAAAATGCTGTGACTACTTCTTCTGCCTTTCCTACAAAGAACTCTGCATTATCTATTCCGTTAAGCCCCGCGTTATTCTTCGCATCTTCAATCGCCTGTGGAACTATCTCTACACCGTATACCATTCCTGCATTTTTTGCCAAAAATAACGAGATTGTTCCTATTCCACAATACAGATCCCACACTGCCTCACTGCCTGTAAGATTAGCAAATTCCAATGCTTTGTTATAAAGCACTTCTGTCTGTTTAGGATTAACCTGAAAGAATGAAAGCGGTGATATCTGGAACTTTATATCTCCAATGTAATCTTCTATATAAGGTCTTCCATAAAGAGTTACACATTCCCTGCCAAGTATTACATTAGTATCCTCTTTATTAATATTGACAACCAGCGAAGCTATATTTAACTTTCTTCCACTGTTATTACTTGTATTATTATCACTACCTGATGAAATATTATCACTTGCTGAACTGCCACTATTAAGCCGCTCAATCACTCTTACAAGTCCATCTGCCGCCTCTTTTCTTAACATTTTCTTAGTAACAAGACAGACCATAATCTCATCAGTATGAAATCCTGTTCTTATAAGTATATGTCTTAAAGTTCCCTTATGGATATTCTCGTTATAGGCTCTTACCCTGTAATCTTTCATCCACTGCTTGACGGCTGTTAATATTACAGAGTTGTTCTCATCACCTAAAAGGCAGTCATCACAAGGAATTATTGAATGTGTATGACCTGCGTAAAATCCCATAATAATATTACCGTCTTTATCCTCACCTACAGGATACTGTGCTTTGTTGCGGTATCTGAATGGCATGTCCATACCAAGAATGTCACACATTTCATAATCTACGCCTTCTGTAAGTCCACCTATTCTCTGTAAATTATCACTGACAAGCTTCTGTTTGTACTTAAGCTGTGCAGCGTAACTCATAGCCTGTAACTGACAGCCGCCACACTGCCTTGCTATATTACATTCCGGTGTAACCCTGTCCTTTGACGGTGTTATGATATTCATAAGTCTGGCATATCCGTAATTCTTCTTTGCCTTCATAATCTTAACTTCTACTACATCACCTATGACTGTATCTTTTACAAATAATGTATAGCCGTCTATCTTGCCTATTCCTTCTCCTGTTACTCCTATATCCTCTATTGTAACCTGTACAATATCATTCTTACTATATGCCATAACTGTTCCTCACATTAACAACTTGTTCTTCTTATGTTGGATTCAAGCCATCTGTTAAATCCAAGCCAGTCATTAGTGTCTTTGGCTTCAAGACATTCCCTTAAAGTTTCAAGCTTTGCATCCATATTATCTGCCATAGAAAGTGCTATTGCTTCTGCTATTGCCGGCTTCTTAGGTGAACCATATTCTAACTCACCGTGATGTGATAATATACAATGGCCAACCTCATTAGCTAATATCTCTGGAAAATCTGGTATATGTCTGATTTTTTCAATAACCATTTCGTAGCCAATCACTATATGTCCTATAAAATTCCCCTCATCTGTGTAGTCATTTCTTGGAAATTCACTTAATTCCCTTACCTTGCCTACATCGTGAAGCATTGCACAGCTTATAAGCAGATCCCTGTTAAGAAAATCGTAATTCTCACTCATCTTTGCACATAATCTTGTAACACTTAGGCTGTGTTCAAGCAGTCCACCCATAAATCCGTGATGTACTGTCTTGGCTGCTGACGTATTCTTGAACTTTTTAATAAATGCTTCATCTTCAACGAAAAATGCTTCCAAAAGCTGCTTTATGTATGGATTATCTACACTTCTTACGAATCCTAATAATTCCTCATACATCTGCTCTATATCATATCTTGAAGATGGAATATAATCTGTTGGTGTGTACTCATCCTCTGCTGCCACACGAATTCTTTCTATTTTAAACTGTAATGCACCATTATAACTTGTAACCTGTCCATTAACAAATACATAATCATTAACTTCAAAATCGCATATTCCACCTGAATTAACGTCCCATATCTTTGAATCTATCTGTCCTGTCTTATCTATAAGTATAACATTCTCGTATTCTTTTCCAGCCTTAGTAAGTGCTGATGACTTGGATTTACACAGATATACCTCTGAAATTCTGTCTCCGTCTTTAAATGTTTCTATATAACGCATACTCTTCCTCCATTCAATCAGATTTCTCTCTGATTTCAATTAATCTTATTATATTCTTATCTCAACTATTTAATTCTACTCTGTACTGTCAAGTAGCTGCTTTATCTGTATTCCACATTGACATCATAAGATACTTCAAAATACCCTGATTTACCAAGCCTTTTTACAAGGACATTAACGCTCTGTCCTGACTGGCATCTGTACAGCTTCTCATTCAGCTTCTGCATAGTAAGACATTCCTCGCCATTTACCTCTACAATTACATCTCCTGTCTGAAGTCCTGCCTGATATGCCGGCGACTCCTGCTCAACTGCAAGTATATATATTCCTGTTGTAAGACTGTATTTATCTGCCAATTCATTGTCTACATTCTCTGCTTTAATACCAAAATACATAATCTCCTGACGGTTTATCATATTCTCAATAGTACCTTTAAGATCTGATATTCCCATAAACTTAAGCTTGACATCTTTATTACTGTGTACAGATATTCCTACAACATTGCCGTCCGAATTAAATAAAAATGCGTAATCTTCATCTTTGGCTGTAAGATTAGTTTCAAATATGTCTACATTATTATCTATAAGGCTGTACGAGCTGATATTGGTTATAGTTCCATAATCTACTGCCCCATCCGTTCCATATATATTGCCTGCGGCAATTACAAGCTCACCCTTGTTAAGTATATATGAATTACTAAGAACTGATACCTCTATGCTTGTCCTGTCGTCCTCACTCATCTGTTCAGCATCAACACTTATTATACTTATACCTGTATTACTGTCTGAGCACACATATACCGCCTTATATTCATTATCATTAACCTTAACACTTATATCCGCAGTATTATCAGTATATTTCTTTGATGTAAGTATAATATATCTTGAATTCACATAGGCAACAATAAGTCCTGCCGTAGATGTTACATTTTCCCTGTTCTCAATATAATTCTCATAATTAAGCCCTTCCGTGCTTTCCTGAATTATGACAACTGACTTCTGCACATCATCTACCTTCGTTCTTAACGACTGCATTAATGTATCATAATCCTTCTTAATCTGTGGCTGTCCTTCTTCATCCTCAACAACAACAGGCTCCGGATATTCATCTCTTGTGAATTCAATTCTGTCCTGTTCTGCTTTCTTCTTATCAAACTTCGCCTTTACTGACGGCACAATAAGCTTGTCAGCCGCTATATACACCACTCCTGCTATTATTATCAATATAAGTATCTTAATTGTTCTTATAAGATTCTTATATTTAACCTTAGGACTTAATACAATCTTTTCCGTATATAAATCGTATTTCTGCTCAGTATCTTTATGTTCCATATTATCCCTCATTCTTATTCATTAACAGATGCTTACGCATCTGATATGTTAAATCACAAGTACATTTTTCTTCTGACTATCCGGTTATTACGCAATATAAATAAAGTATACACTATGTTTATGAACAAACTATGACATAGATGTTAAAAAGTCGGCTCTTTCTTAAATTTATCCTATGGTTTTAATCGGTTTTAGTATATAATAAGAGAGGATTGTCAGCTTTTATCACTAATAGCAGACATATAATAATTATTATTTGAAATGACAGGAGTATTACATTGAATAATAAATCATTATCAACACTTGAATATAATAAAATAATATCTCGTCTTGTATCTTTTGCCTGCTCTGATGGTGCAAAGCAGATACTTCATAAGCTTGAGCCTATGACTGACATAGACAAAATCAATACAGCACTTGATTATACTAATGATGCACTTACCCGTGTATACCAGAAGGGAAGCGTGGATTTCTCAAGGATAAAAGATATCAGGGGAAGCATTGCAAGACTTAAAGTCGGAAGCTCTCTTAATGCACTTGAGCTTCTTAACATATCTATGTTATTAGAATGTGCTGCCCGCATAAAGGGATACTATGAACAGCGTGCTGACTCAATACAACCTTTAATAGACATGCTTGACCCTGTTACACTTCTTAATAACGCAATTAAGAAATGTATTATATCAGAAGATGAAATCAGTGATGATGCAAGTGCGAACCTCCGCAGCATAAGACGTCAGAAAAATATAGCTGCTGACCGCATACACACTGAACTTAATAAAATATTGAATTCACCATCTACAAGAACTTATCTTCAGGATTATGTGATAACAACAAGACAGGGACGTTTCTGTCTGCCTGTTAAAGCTGAATACAAATCACTTATGCCTGGTATGGTTCATGACCAGTCATCGACCGGTTCTACTGTATTTATTGAGCCTGCCGCAGTTGTCAAGCTTAACAATGATATAAGAGAGCTTGAACTTAAGGAACAGGCTGAGATTGAAGTTATTCTTGCAGATTTAAGTGCTAAAGCCGCAGAATATACCGATTCACTGCTTTCAGACTATGAGATACTTACCAATCTTGACTGCATATTCGCCAAAGCACTTTTATCAAGGCATTTTAATTGCAGCCGCCCTGTTATGAATAACAAAGGTATAGTAAATATTAAAAAAGGACGACATCCTCTTATTGAACCGCATACTGTCGTTCCTATAGACATTTATCTCGGTACAGATTTTAACCTTCTTATCATAACAGGACCTAATACCGGTGGTAAGACCGTATCCTTAAAGACTGTCGGACTTCTTACTCTTATGGCTCAGGCCGGACTTAATATTCCAGCACTGGAACATTCCGACATAGCTGTATTTGACAATATATTTGCTGATATCGGCGATGAACAGAGTATTGAACAGAGCCTTAGTACATTCAGCTCACATATGACTAATACTGTCGATATTCTTAAAAAAGCTGACAGCAACAGTCTCATTTTATTCGATGAGATTGGTGCTGGTACTGACCCTACAGAAGGTGCAGCCCTTGCAATTGCTATACTTGACAGCCTTCACAGACGTAATATTACAACAATGGCGACAACTCATTACAGCGAGATTAAAATGTATGCACTCACAACCGATGGCGTGGAAAATGCCTGCTGTGAATTTGATGTACAGTCACTCCGCCCTACTTATAGGCTTCTTATCGGAGTTCCTGGAAAGAGTAATGCATTTGCCATTTCCAAAAAGCTTGGACTTTCTGACAATATAATTAATGATGCTTCACGCCGTCTTGACTCTGAAGATATCAAATTTGAAGACCTTGTAACTGATCTTGAACAAAGCCGTGTTACAATTGAACGTGAGCGTGAGGAATTAAATGAGTACAAAGCACAGATTGCCCAGTTAAAGTCTGAACTTACCAAAAAAACTGAACGTCTTGATGAACGTACTGACAATATTATAAGAAAAGCTAACGAAGAAGCTGCACGCATACTTAAAGATGCGAAAGAGTATGCTGATAAGACAATTAATGCTATGAACAAGCATGGTATGACTGTAAAAGAGCTTGAGAAACACCGCAGTGCTATCCGTGAGAAAATGAATAAGCGGCAGGAAAAGTTAAAGATTGAACCTGCCAACAACATAAGCGAGCATAAGGCTCACGATATATCTGAATTCAAGGTTGGTATGCACGTTAAGGTTCTTACAATGAACGTCATAGGTACTGTATCCCAGATTCATAAGAACAAAAACCAGGTTACTGTACTTGTAGGAAGCTTAAGCACTAAAATGGATATTAAAAATCTTGCCATACTTAAAGGCTATAAGGATCCTGCTGAAACAAGTTCTAAGCCTAAGGGTGCTGGTGGCTCAGGTAAAATCAAGATGTCAAAATCATCTTCTGTATCTTCTGAGATTAATCTTCTTGGATACACTGTTGATGAAGCTATTGCCGTTCTTGACAAATATCTTGATGATGCCTATATTGCCAGAATTCCGCAGGTACGAATTGTTCACGGCAAGGGAACAGGTGCTCTACGCTCTGGTATAACTTCTTATCTGCACGGGGTTCCTTATATTAAAGAATTCCGCCTTGGACAGATTGGCGAGGGTGCAGAAGGTGTTACAATTGTAACATTTAAAGATTAACTATAAATATTGTATATGGAGGCACATATGGTTGCTAAACAACGAATTTTAATCGTAGATGATGATGAGAATATAGCTGAACTCATCTCACTCTATCTTACAAAAGAATGTTTTGAAACTAAGATTGTATATGACGGCGAAAGTGCACTTGATAACCTTTCTACATTCAAGCCTAACCTCATTCTGTTAGACCTTATGCTTCCTGGTATTGACGGATATCAGGTATGCCGTGAAATCAGGAAGAATAATAATACGCCAATAATTATGCTTTCAGCTAAGGGCGAAACATTTGACAAGGTATTAGGTCTGGAGCTTGGTGCTGATGATTATATTATCAAGCCATTTGAAACAAAAGAACTTGTCGCACGTGTTAAAGCTGTATTAAGACGTTATCATCTTCCACAGACTACCGTTGCACCATCAGAAAATGCCAGATGTGTAACGTATCCTGACTTAATTGTCAATCTTGACAATTACTCAGTTACTTATGATAAAAAGGCTGTAGAAATGCCGCCTAAAGAACTTGAACTTTTATACTTCCTTGCATCTGCACCTAATCAGGTGTTCACACGAGAACAGCTTCTTGACAATATCTGGGGCTATGATTACATCGGCGATACCCGTACTGTCGATGTGCACATCAAACGAATTCGTGAAAAGATTAAAGACCACGATAAATGGTCGATTGAAACCGTATGGGGAATTGGCTACAAATTTGTGACTAAATAAGCAGGAACGGACTCAATATGAAATATAATATGCTTACCAAACAGATAACTCTATATATAATAATTGCTGTTGTAGGATTTATAGCTGTAACAACAATATGTTTCAGGCACGATTATAATAAAGTATATGACTATTATTCTGAAGTGCTTTACCAGCAGGCTAACGAAATTGCCGGCACATTTGCAAAAGATACATTAACGCCAGAATATCTTTCAGACATAGAAGCTGACCTTAAAATAGTATCTGAACTCAACCACACAAGAATTATGTTCGTAAGCCCATTCGGTGATGTTATGTTAGATACTGGATTTTCTGGAACAGCAGATTTTAATGGTTATCTATATGAACTTAAGGATTTTGATTATGGCAGGCTTAAAGGTGCACACACACAGACAGGTGATTTCTATGGTGTATTTGACGAAACTGTTGTAAGTGCATATTTTCCTATTGCCAGCAATTTCACAATGAAAGGCTATGTTGTCATCAATATGCCTGAAACTGTCATAACTGACAGGGTATATGATACATTTAACACCAACTATCTTACACTGGTGATTGCTATGCTGCTTTCACTTTCTATGCTGGTGCTATATTTCATACATATTCACAAGCCTATCAATGAGCTTACCAAGGCTACTGAAGAATATGGAAAAGGTAATCTTTCCTACCGCATTAAGATACACCACAATGATGAAATCGGACGTCTTGCGGCTTCTCTAGATTATATGGCAAAAGAACTTAACGAAATGGACCGGTTCCAGCAGAAGTTCTTATCCAATATTTCGCACGACTTCCGTTCGCCTCTTACTTCAATAAAAGGCTACCTTGAAGCCATTGAGGACGGAACAGTACCACCGGAAATGATTAATAAATACATTAATATTGTATTATTTGAAACCGAACGACTTACCAAGCTTACAAGCAATATACTTACACTTAATGAACTTGACCCTAAGACTGTCCGCCTTGAGATTACAACATTTGATATTAACTCAGTAATAAAGCATACAATAGAAACTCTTGAGGGTTCGTGTAAAAAGAAAGGCATTAAGTTCAGCCTGACATTCTCTGGCACAGCACTTAATGTCAAAGCTGACAAAGGTAAAATACAACAGGTTATATACAACCTTGTAGATAACGCAATCAAATTCAGCCACGATAACTCCTTTATATATGTAACTGTCAAAGAAAAAGGTGATAAAGCCCAGATATCCATTAAAGATACTGGAAGCGGAATTGCCAAGAAAGATATTGATAAAATATGGGATAGATTTTATAAATCAGATGCCTCAAGAGGCCGTGACAAGAAAGGGTCTGGACTTGGACTATCCATAACCAAGGAAATAATTCAGGCACACGAGGAACATATCGATGTAATCAGTACTGCAGATGTGGGAACAGAGTTTATATTTACACTGCCACTTGCAAAGGGGTAATGTTAATAACCAACGATTCTCTATGAATATATAAGAGAGCTTTCTAACTTCTCTCTTATATATTCTTTCACATAAAAATTAATGGTATTGCTGTTGTTTCTCATACGTTTCGCAACTCCTGTATCCAATACGCCTTACTCATCTGATATTTCTGTATATTACAAAGGATAAGGATACATAAAATGTACCCTCATCCCATTATAATTAATTACTTCCAATGAAGCTTATGCAATTCTCCTGACAAGCTCATATTCTCAAAGCCGTGCTGTCTTAATGCCTCGTAAGCCACTATTGCCACTGAATTAGAAAGATTAAGGGAACGGATATCTCCAATCATCGGTATCCTTATACAGGTATCCTCGTGGTCTACAAGTATATCCTCTGGTATTCCCGCACTTTCCTTTCCGAACATAATATAGCAGTCGTCTTCATACTTCACATCAGCGTATGTATGATGTGCCTTAGTAGTTGCCATATATATCTTAGCGCCCGGATTACGGTTAAGAAAATCTTCATAATCATTATATACTGTCACATCAAGCTTATCCCAGTAATCAAGTCCCGCTCTTTTAAGCATTTTCTCATTAAGGCTGAACCCAAGCGGCTCAATTAAATGTAATCGTGCGCCTGCCGCTACACAGGTTCTTCCTATATTGCCAGTATTAGCAGGCATCTCTGGCTCATGTAATACTATATTTAACATAATTATCTTTCCTTATAATTCTTTACTGTTCTGCTATTACAGCTATATTAAGTTCAAGTGCCACTTCGTCACCTGAATGGATAGGCACACATATATTCTGTGTATATGACTGTGTAATAGTCATATCTCCGTGACATACGCTTGGTGGTGTAATATCTATAACATATCCCTTTGTTGAGAATATTGTTGCAGCATTACCCATAATCATATTACCAAGCTCACTTATTGCACTTATAGACATATCATCAAGTGCAGTTACCGGCATACCCATCATCATCTTAGATGCCACGTCCAATGCCTTATTAAACTCAAATGCCATAATAACCTGACCCTTTAACTCACCTGTTATACCTATCATAACTGCAACCGACTCATTCTCGAATTCTGTTGTCTTGACATAAGGCTTTCCTATCTTCATCTCTGTCTGACATATTTCCTGCATTATCTTAGTCGCTGACATTAAAAATGGATTGATAAAATCTGCGTTCATTCCTGCCATAATTCTTCCTCCATTGTAGTTAATATGTACTTATAACTTTTCTATAAAGTTCTTTATTCTCTTAATTCCTTCTTTAAGGTTCTCAATTGAATAAGCGTACGATATTCTTACAAAGCCCTCACCGCTATTGCCAAATGCTGTTCCAGGAACAACTGCAAGCTTCTGGTCTTCTAGAAGTCTGCTAGCAAATTCATCTGATGTCATACCAAACTTCTTGATAGATGGAAATATATAGAATGCCCCAAATGGCTCAAAACAGTCTATTCCCATACTCTTAAGCTCATGAAGAAGAAACCTTCTTCTCTGGTCGTAGGCTGTAACCATCTTCTCTACCTCTGTATCACAATTCCTTAATGCCTCAACAGCGGCAAACTGGCTGTTAGTTGGTGCACACATAATCGCATACTGATGAAGCTTAATCATCTGCTTTATAATCTCAGCAGGTCCACAGGCATAACCTAATCTCCAGCCTGTCATAGCAAATGCTTTGGAGAAACCATTTATCATAATAGTTCTTTCTTTCATACCAGGAAGGCTTGCTATTGAGCAGTGCTTGTTATCTCCATATGTAAGCTCTGAATATATCTCATCTGATATAACATACAAATCCTTCTCTATAATAACAGGCACTAACTCCATAAGTTCTTCTCTTGTCATGATAGCACCTGTCGGATTGTTAGGAAATGGCATTATAAGAATCTTAGTCTTATCTGTAATATGCTCCAGCAGTTCTTCTTTATTAAGATTAAGCCTTGCCCTCCATCTGAGCCTTCAACTTTAGTAAGCTTAAACTGATTCTCCTCTTTAAGATTAATAAATACAGGCACGGCATCTGCCATAACTGCACAAGGAAGATATGACACATAACTTGGCTGTGGTATAAGCACCTCATCACCTGGGTCAACCATACATCTTAACGCTACGTCTATAGCCTCGCTTCCACCCACAGTTACAAGCACCTGCTTCATTGGGTCATACTGTGTATCATATTTTCTTGCAACATATCTGCTTATTTCTTGTCTTAATTCCTTAAGTCCTGCATTAGAAGTATAAAATGTTCTTCCCTTCTCTAATGCGTATATGCCTTCTTCCCTTACATTCCAAGGTGTATCAAAATCAGGTTCACCAACGCCAAGTGATATTGCATCTGGAATTTCACTTACAACGTCAAAGAACTTTCTTATACCTGAAGGCTCTATATCTACTATTTTCTTAGATAAAGCATCTCTCATGGTGTTACTAACATCCTTTCATCCTTGTCTTCTTCGTCAATTACAGTTCCATAATCTTTGTATTTCTTTAATACAAAATGTGTTGATGTGCTGAGCACTGAATCCAGTGGTGCAAGCTTAGCCGCCACAAACTGTGCAACAGACTTCATAGTCTTTCCTTCAATTATAACTGTAAAATCAAAGCCACCAGACATAAGGTAAACTGATGTAACTTCATCGTATTTGTAAATTGTCTCGGCAATGCTGTCAAAACCAAGTCCTCTCTGAGGTGTAACCTTTACCTCAATAAGTGCTGTAACCTTCTCATCGCCTGTCTTATCCCAATTGATAAGGGTATTATAACCACAGATAATATGTTCCTTTTCCATATCCGCTATCTCATTCGCGACCTCTTCCTGCGCGACTCCAAGCATAACGGACATATCGTGAATGTCAATTCTACCATTATTCTCTAACAAGTTAAGGATTTTCTCTCTCATATCATTATACCCTTTCAATTAAATTATTGTGCTGTCTTTATACAGCTGAATATCTCATCCTGATTAGGCAATGTAAGAAATCTTTCTTCATCTTTATTGTGAAGAATTCTCTGATTGCCCTTCACAATTCTTCCTATAACTGCGGCTGGGATATTATTGCTGTTAAGTATATTAATAATATCACAATCATTATCCGCTGTCATTAATAAACAACCTAAAGATTGCAGTTCATACGGATTAACATTGAATAATTCGCATATCTCTATAATCTCCTGTCTTACAGGTATGCTTCTTATGTCAACATCAAGTCCGACATTGCCATATTCACACATATCCCACAACGCACCAAATATTCCTCCCTCTGATACATCGTGCATATAACAATTAATTCTATTGTCCCTTAAAAGCTGTACCATTCCGCCTATATACATATCTGTATCTTCGCCAACAGCCTTACTTACCCAGTCTTTACTGTATCTTTCGTATACCGCCTGCTCATCAGTTTCAACTAACTGCTTTACTCCACTTATTCCTATGCAGCCAGCGGCAATTATATGCTGTCCTGCCTCAATAACATTTCTATTGTCTTCCCTTAAGCCCTGCACTGTAACAGTTACTACCGGCTCACTGACCGAAGCACTGACTGTTGTATGCCCTCCGGCTATTGGCACTTCTGTAACTGCCGCCTGTCTTGTAAGTCCTGCGATTACTTCCCTTATACGGATTTCCCTTGCCTGCTCTGGCATAACTATGCAGTCACTTGCCGCTATAGGTGTGCCGCCAGCGGCATATATATTATTAACGGCTTTAATAAGAGGCATATATCCACAGGCTGTCGCACTTAACAGTGTCTTATCCACGCCATGCTCTCTAATATCCACCTCAGACACATCCTGTCCAATATCCATACGTGTAACCTTCTGGCCTCTTACAGTGTTAAGAGGCTTTAATACAGACCTTGAAAGAATTGTATCTGATACCTTGCCTAATTTCATATAATTCCTCGTTTCTATGTTTTTCACATATTACAATCAATTACAAGCTTGAACTTGCATATATTACATTTTCAATCTATACTTAATCTTAAATAAATGCTGACACAGCCATAGGAAGTACCATAGCAAGTACAAGGATTACTATTATAACTGCAGCAAATATTCTTTTAGTTTTGCTCTTTTTTAAATTAATCATAATTACCTCCTTAAACATAGCAGCACATTAAACAATACATTTTAATAACATATTGGAAACGGAGAATACTATGCACTTTATATTGCCTTATTTTATAATAATATTAATAGTTATTCAACTTTATCTTAAAAAAAGTACACGTTCTGGCTCAGAACGCTCAAAAAAATATTGGGAAAAGGAACAGAAAGCCAATTCAACAAGAAAGCAGGATATAAGCACCCTTAACTATATTAAATGGGACGACGCACTTCCTGCTATAGATAACAACCTGACATTAGCTGACATATTAAATAATTCACCAGAAGCCCTTAAGGCTTATAATAATATCCAGACACTTAAGACTGAGCCAATGCTTAACCTGTCAGAGTATTCCAACACTGACCTTAAGTTAAAATATGGTGTTGCTAATCTTGATACTTTAACACAATATGAAGACAACTACACTTCATTTATAAAGAGCCTTTCAGAGCTTGGACATATCCTTATTGAACATAAGGACATATCCGATGCCACAGCATTTCTTGAATATGCCGTAAAGATAGGCTCTGACATACGGCTTACTTATACTGACCTTTACGCATTATATTCAGAAGCAGGAAATGCTTCCAAAATCAGACAGTTAAGACAATACGCCTCACTTATCAAGTCTGTTAATAAAGACCTGATAGTATCAGCTATTAACTAGGTATTTAATTAATTATATGAATACATTACCTATATAAACATTAATTCATAACTAACCATTATTTTCCATATTCTGAAAGTATCTTATCTATGTTTCGTGAAGCTATACTCTTGGTCATCTCATCAATCGGGATATCAAGCTTAACATTATGCTTTACAACAAGTGCTGTAAGATAATTTCTTTGTGCCTGTGTAATCGGACTATCCTTTTTCACACTGTATACAAGCTCAGATGGTATTTCAAATCCTGAATCATCCGGTTTTATTGTATACATTTTCCAGTATATTCCGCTTGCACTCAGCGCATCATCTAAAGCCCTGTGTGAGTTACCAGGGTCAATCTTCAAATACTCACACAGATAATCAAGCTTCTTATGCTCCAGTTCTGGAAGTATTCTTCTTGCCATTTTAAGTGTATCTATTCCTGCTGACGGAAATGCAAGATTGTTATTAACCGCCGCCTTCTTTAAAAAGCTGTAATCAAATATAACATTATGTCCAAGTATAGGATAATCTCCTATAAATTGTATTACATCTTCAATCAGTTCATTAATTCTTGGCTTATCTGTAAGCTCCTCATTATGTATATGTGTAAGCTCTATTATTCTGTCGCTTATCTTAATGCCTGGATTGACAAGTGTTGAATATGTATCTGTCACGTTTCCATTACATACCCTTGCCATTCCTATCTCAATTATTCTGTCTGCTGCCGGGTTAAGCCCTGTAGTTTCTATATCCAGTGCAACATAGCTGTCTATCATTGCCTTTGTTCCTTTCATTAGTATAGTACTTCTGGGTAAAAAAATAGAGCGGGTGATGGGAATCGAACCCACGTATCTAGCTTGGAAGGCTAGT
>ERZ779681.441-NODE-441-length-14459-cov-1.87809_pt1 | contig 14459 bp, 14 predicted proteins | sample MGYA00511905_ERZ779681 | MGnify/ENA primary metagenome ERZ779681 (study PRJEB29588, sample SAMEA2144578) | human gut metagenome | biome: human gut; feature: human-associated habitat; material: faeces | place: Denmark | collected 2008/2010 ... | reverse complement strand
CAGAGCCTGTCAATTCCTTTAATTTTTCAGCGTTCTCAAGAACAACAAGTTCATTCTCCAGTTGTTCGTCTTCATCAATTTCTTTTATATTAGCAGCTTCAATTTCATCTATTTGAAATTTTAAAAATTCAATCTGGTTTTCTGTGAGATTATTGGCATTTTTAGCTTTTTCAAGCTCTTGTTTTGCTGTTGTATAATCTTCAAAAAGAGTTGTGTATTCCTTAAACAAATCAGAGCATGTCGCTTTTGCATAAGAATCAAGCAGTTGGATATGATACTTAGGCTGCATAAACGAATAGGTCTGATGTTGTGAATGAATATCTAAAAACTTATCTCGTAAAACCTTGATAAAATCCAAATTCACAAGAGTTCCGTTTACTCTTGAACGAGAACCTGTTTGAGTAATTTCTCTTGAAATAATCAATTCGTTACCAAAGTTCTCAATGCCGTTTGAAGTTAAAAGCTCGTTGATAGGTTGATTCAAAAATAATGACAGTTCTATATATGCCCTGTCGTATCCTGTACGGATACAGTCTTTAGAAGTCTTAGCCCCAAAAACAGTGTCTATTGCGCCAATTAAGATACTTTTACCGGAGCCTGTTTCACCTGTTATGATGTTCAATTTGTTACTGAAATCAAGCTCCAACTTCTCAATAAGTATATAATTTTGAACCAATATCTTTTTTAACATACCAAAATTATATATTAATGGTTATAATTACGCAATTCCCGAGTTCTTAATTATAACTCTTGAAACCCCGGAGATGTCAAAGGCAAGCCTTGATATCCCTTGTTTGCATAAACAGCCTTCTTGATGTATTTGTTTGTATATCCACCTTTTTCAAATAGTTGTTTCAAGGTGTTTTCTCTCTTAACCAAATCATCATCTTCTTTGTTTGAATCAGGATAAATATCTCTCATCTCGCACCATACGGCAGCTTCCATTGTCCAAGCATAGGTTTCTTCTGATAAAGAATTATATTCGTCTTGGTGCAAAGCCTCGTGCGCCAATAGTGCTGCTAAAGCTCCCGGAGGTGCGCATTGGTGTTTTGGGTTTATATAGATACAAAGTTTATTTTTCTTTTTCCAGCCTATCGCATCAAAATTAGCATAGTCTTTGTTTATTGTAGATAAATCTCTAAATTCAATTTTTACAGGGTATCCTGAAAGATTATTCCCTAAAAGAGCTTTTCTTGAAAAATCACCTTCTGTACCCTTCAACATATCTATAGCTACATAAATCAATTCATATTTGCTTGTGCATTTATATTCCTCTGAAATATACTGAATGTACTCAGGAGTATATTTAGAAGGTAGTTTTACCGTAGGTGGAACAGGTTCGGGTTTACCCCAAGAAAATGCAGGTAAAGAAACTCCAAACATTATACATGCCAGCAATAAAAATCTTTTCATCTTCAAGCCCTCAAAATAAATTGTTCATATTATATAATTATAACTATATTTTTTTGATAGGCAAATCATTATTTTAAAGGAAAAAGTTTTTCGATTATCTCAATGTCTTTCGGTTCGTCAATCTCAAAAATGTTTTGTTCAGACATTTCCCAGTACTCAACAGGTGGAGTGATTCTGCAACCGGTTCTCAAGATTTCTTTTCGAGATGATATGTAAAACGCACCGTTTTCGATATAATACCCGTCCCATTCCTGACGGCGAGGGCGTTTGTTTGGGTCATAATTCATCGGAGTACCTTTTGTGTCCCATAAAAACTGATGTCGTTTTATTGTGGAGATTAAAGATTTTTTATCAGAGTTTAAAAACTTCTTCAAAGCTCCGTTTATATCGCTTGTTTGGGTCAATGGAGATGTTGCCTGCATAAAAACGACATTATCAAATTCATAATTTTGAGCAAATTCAATAAGCGCAGTTTCTGAGGTCGCATTATCAGAAGAAGATTCTTTACTGCGTCCAATAACCTCAACTTTTTCAAGCCCGAAACTCTCAACTACAGATTTGATTTCGTCACTATCTGTAGAAACAAATACCTTATCAAGGTTAGAATTATTTGCAACACTAACTGTCCAATAAATCAAAGGTTTATTGTTGACCAATGTTATATTTTTGTTTTTTATTGATTTGCTTCCTGCTCTGACAGGGATAAATGCGACATTATACATCTACATACCCGATATATGGAATATTTCTGTAATATCCTTCAAAATCTAAACCGTATCCGACAAGGAATTTGTCATCAACTACAAAGCCAGAAAAATCTGCATCTACATCTACAACTCGTTTTGATTTTTTGTTCAATAGTGAACAAAATGTTGTTGATTTTGTTTGGAAGTTATGTCCGATAAAATCTAATAAAAATTTTGCAGTATGACCTGTGTCAATAATATCTTCAACAATTAATACATTTTTTCCGTTAATATCAGGTAAAGAAAGGTTTACTGCTTTTACTTTTCCTGAAGATGAATAATTAGAACCATAACTGGATAAACGGATAAATTCCATTTTTAACGGCATTGTTAAATATTCAACCAAATCCGTAAAGAACATCACAGAACCTTTTAGAACGCATATTGCAAAAATATCTTCGCCTTTAAAATGATTGTTTAGTTCTTCTGCCAATTCTTTAATACGTTTTTGTAATTCTTCTTGAGAATACAATACATGTATATCTTCAGGTGTTATCATCATGATATTTTCTCCTTAACACTAATTTATGTGTTGGTTTATCTGTTACATGAATTTTATTACTTAAACCTAAACCTGCAACCCATAAAATTTCATTATCTTTACATAACAAAATTAAATCATCTTTTTTATGTTGTGGAACAGATTTTGAAATAAGATATTTTTTTAGCTTCATACTGCCTGACATACCTAATGGATTTATTATATCTCCATCGTGTCTAGTTCTTAGTACGAAATCTAAATCAATTCCGTTTAAATCAACATAAGCTGTGTATGAATTATCTTGAGGGAATGTTTCTATATTTTCTCCAGCGTATGTTGTAATCTCAAATTCGTAATCTCCAATTTCGTATTTGCCTTCTAATCTGACTAGGACTTCATCTTCAAGCTTTGGAGTTTTGGTAATGATTTCAATAATTTGAGAACTTACATATAGCCACATGCCTGTAGATAAAGACGTTTTAATTCCATTTTTTGATTTGTAATTGGTTTCAACAAAATTATATAAGTTATAAATTTTTTCAGAATCATAATCTAAATTGTTTTCTACAACCAAATCGTACAATAATTTGCGTTTTACAGGTGCCGAAAGCCCTATATATCGTTCCGTTATTATAGATTCATTTACTTTTACTACAGATTTTACGTAGTTCATATATTCATGAACTATTGCAGACTCATCTGTTGCAACTTTTGATAACGAATTCAGAGAATCTACTGCATTTTCGTTAATTTCCTCAGCTAATGGTAATAATTGATGTCTTATAAAATTTCGTTTATATTTTGTATTTGTGTTTGAAGAATCGTTGTTTGGTACAAGTTCATTTGTTTCACAATATTCATCAATTTCTTCTCTTGTTATATTCAAAAGAGGGCGATAAATATTATCTCTTTTTTCGGCAATACCTTTTAGTCCCGTAACACCTGTACCTTTTATAACTCTATATAAAACAGTTTCCGCATTATCGTTCTTGTTATGAGCAGTTAAAAAGGCATCGGCATTGTATTTATTCAAAGCTTTTTCAAAGAAATCATATCTCATGGCTCTAGCAACGGCTTCTGACTGTTTCATATTTAATGCCGCAGTTTTGGTATAAAATTCAATTTGTCTTTCTTCACAAAAATGACGGCAAACATCTTGCTCCATTTTTGACTCTATCCCTCGCCAATTATGGTTGAAATGTGCTGCTATAAGCTTGAAGTTGTAAGTTTGTGATAATCTGAATAAAATATCCAAAAGACACATAGAATCGTGTCCACCAGAGAATCCGACAATTAAGGTTTTGTTGTTTAACAAATTATATTTATTTAGAAATTCTAATACTGTATCTTTTAACACTATTCAATCTCTTTTAAAATACCATATTTAATTTCAACTGCATCTACGCCTAATTGCTCTAAGACCTTCATCGCTAAAGCTGATGGGTCTGCAATAATTGCCATCAAAAGGTCTTCTGATGCAATCCTTTCTTTATTCTTAGATTTTGCAAGTTCCCAAGCTCGTTCCAATACAGCCTTTGCGCGTTTTGTGAATACAATTTCGCTGTCAAAATAATCATCGCCATAACCAAGTTGAGATTCAATTATTTTTCTTGCATCTTGTAATGTGATTTCAAGTTTATTCAAAACTCTTGCACCTACGCCTGCACCTTCAGAAATTATACCCAAAAGTAACATTTCGGTACCGACAACTTTTTTACCGATTCTACGAGCTTCTTCCTTTGCCAATTTTAGAATAATCAGCGTTTCAGGCATTTGTTTTTCGATAGGTTTAACGATAGCATCTATCAAATCGTTTTCGTTGACATTCAATTTGTTCAAAATTTCATAGGCTACACCGTTATGGCTTTTTAAAATACCTAATGCTAAATGCTCCGGCAAAACTTTTGAAGAACCAAGCTCTTTGGCAGTCTGTAATGCCATATTCATTGCAATAAAAGCTTTTGGAGTGAATACCACTTTTTTATCATATTCTGCATTTCTTGAAGTTAATGATTTTAGTTTCTCATCAAAACTCTCTGCAGTAACTCCAAACTGAGCAAATATTTTTGCCAAATTCGAACCCTTGTCCTCTAATATTGAAGCAATAATCTGTTCTGTACCGAGAATTTCATACTCAGATGTAGAAAGTTTAGCTATCGCTCTATCAAAGATAGGTGACACGCCTGAATTGTCAAAGATATAGTCAACAAGGTTTTTACGTTCTTTTTCTTCGCCTTCAGGGTGTTCCAATCTCTTTTGTTTCTTTTGCACCAATTTGCTCAAAATATCCTTGGCTTTGAAGATATCAAATCCAAAGCCTTCTAATATTCTTGAAACATTAGAAGTTTTATCAGAAAGTAGTGCTAAAAATAAATGTTCATACAAAATATTTTGATGACCTGAAATATTTGCCAAATCCATTGTCTTTTTTAATGTCTCTTTGTAATGAGTATTAAAAGGTATTGCAGAGAAACGGTTGGTTGATTGTGATACACACAATCTTACTTCATCATCAATTTTTTCTAATGTTATATTTGCATTCTTGAACAATCTCAAAGATATACCTTTTGCCTCTTTTACAATCGCATACAACAAATGCTCAAGCCCGACAGAAGAACTTCCGAGTTCTATCGCATATTCTTGAGATTCTGCAACCGTATTAATAGCTTGTTCGGTAAATCTTTCTAACACTTATTTATTCCTCATCTTCATCTGCTAAAGATTCAATATATTCTGAAACTCTATCAAATTCATCATCATCTTCAATAGTTTCAAAAATATAATCGTCATCTTCTTTTGTTAATTGCATAAGAACTAACTCTGCATCTTCATTGTCTTCATCTTCTAAAGGAAGTAACAAAGCATATTCTTTTTCTTCAAATTCTACTATATCAAATAATTTGAATTGAACTTTTTCGCCGTCTTCAGTAACGGTTTCTATAATTTGGTCGTCATTAACTTCTGCCATTATTTTCTCACTTTCTTAAATATTGTTCTAATATTATACAAGCACTTTCGATATCTACAAGAGATTTGTCTTTGCGAAAATTTATTTTTCTTTGTCTTAAATTTTCTTCTGCTTGATTTGATGTCAAACGCTCGTCTTCAAATACTATCTCAAACCCGTTTAATTTACCAGCAAAATTTTTACAATCATCAGATTGAAACCCGTATGTTCCGTCCATATTTATAGGAACTCCGACAACTATTGTTTCAACCTTGTTCTCGATAGCGATTTGTTTAATTTGCTCAATGGCTTCATTCTCAGGGTGGCGAGGCACGCAAGAGTGTCCGTTTGCAGTAATATGCAAGAAGTCGCTAAGTGCAACTCCTATACGTTTTGTGCCTACATCTAAAGCCATTACTTTATTCATATTATGCTTTTACCCACAAGTTTTCGATTGAAGAAATTATCATATCAATTTGCATTAATTCAAATCCGATAGTGTCATCTTCTTTCTTTTTATTAAAAATAGATTTTGTATTTTTGCTGTTTGTAAGTATCCAACGTTGTCGTACATAATATTCGTAAATACTTTTTCTTAGAATATTTTTCAAGAATTCTTTGTTATCTTGCAGTGATAATAACAGTTGAGATTCTGCGTTCTTTGCTCTCAGTTCACTTAGATATGATGCAAAACAGAATCTTCTGTTCCATAATAAAAGTTCTTCTTTTGTGAATACTGTTGAAAAATTATCATCAATAAACTTTTCTAAATCAACATTGAATTCGTTTGTCAACATTTCGTGGTTAAGTTTTTCGATGAAGGTTTTAAATTCTTCAGATGTCTCTGTGTCGTAAAACCAAGGTTGAACAAATTCAAGCATTGCAATATTATCAATATCTTCTTTTGTTAATTCTTTTGGTTTTAATGTGCATTGAGGTTTTTTAGGCTCAATATCCAACAATATATTTTCCCAACATACATATTCATAAGGAAGAATATCCATATTGTATCGAGATAATTTTTCAGCCTCATCAATTAAAAATTTAAGAACTCGAATATCAATTTCTACACGACCTGTAGAGCCAAAGAATCTGTCTAAAATTCTATTGAAATCAAATTCTGTAATCTCGTTAAATCCAAAACAGTCAAGAACACCATATCTATCATTTATTACCATTGCAACAAATTGCAAAGTTTCGTCAGGTCGCTTTCTAGAAAATACAACGGCATTATTACCATGTCCATCAGGGTAACTAATATATGAACGATAAGGTTTTGAAGCTTTTAGAATTTCTTTATAAAATTCGATAGTGTTGTCAACTCTTACACCTGCAAGTTTTAATGTTGACAGACCTTTGTTAATAAGTGGGTACAAATCCTCACCGACAAATTCTTTTGCATCTTCAAAAGCATGGAATGCAAGCTGTGATTTAGAATTTGCTAATAAACCTGCAACCTCTTTTGCCAAATCTGATTTTGGGTTGTAAAGAAATATTGGAATTAAGATATTAGCCAAAGCATCGTGGCTGTAATCTTCGTTTAGAGATTTTACAAGTATTGATTGTTCTTCTTTGGGTAGTGCAATCATAAAATCCATAAAATCAATTTGTGCTTCCGGATTCATTATTGCAGTGTTCAAAAGTTCTTTGGTTTCTTCGTCAACGATTTGTTCAAACTCTGTAAAATAGCCGTTGACTTCATCATATTGAATCTCACTGCCAATATCTCTTAAAAGATTAAATGCAATCATTTTTGCATAATCACTTATTTTAGGAGCTCTGATAAATTCCCGTAAATTCGTGTTTAATTGTTCTTTTGTGAATAATCTGGTCAACATATAGCATATAACAAACGCTTTTTGTTCTTTGGCTCTGGAAAGCTCTTTGAGTAAAACATCCATTACTGCTTGTTTATCTTCTTCTGCATCTAGTAGGGCAAACATATCATCAGAAACTGCTGTTGTTGTTTGCAATTTTGTAATCAAGGTCAGAATTTCTGCTTTAATTTGTATTTTGTTCATTTATCACCTGCATTTGCCCCAGAAAGCATCTAAAATAGCTTGTGCTTCTGCTGATGGCATCCTATCGTTTAATATTAAATACTGTACGGCAATCATTGTGCACTCAGAGCAAATATTGACCCCTGGGCCTTTTACCATTTTTACGACTTGTGAATTAGGACGTCCACAAAAACTGCAATAAACAGGCTCGTTTATATCGCTTCCGTCTTCTCGCAGAGTTGGCTCCGATTTACGTTCTTTGTGGAGATGCTTCTCCTTTTTTTCGCCTAAGCGTACAACTTTATCATCGCTCATTTAAAAGCTCCTTATTTTTAGATTTATTGTACAACAATTAGTGCATATTGTGAAGGGGTAGTTAATGCAATATTATGTTAGAGCAGTTTAAGATTTTTTAAAGTTTTCAATACGTTCGCTTAATCTAGACATTAAAACCTCATTAAAAAAATTATTATCTATATAATAGTATAAATTGGTAATAAATTAATAAGATTGAGTTTTGTTAAAGAGCATTGTTGTTATATAGATTCTGGATTGACTTCTAGTATGAGTTGAAGTATATTCATAGGCATGAAAATTATAATATTTGGTGCGACAGAATTAGGGTGTCTTATCGCAACTGAGTTCTTTGAGGACCATGATGTCATAATTATTGACAAAGAAGAAAACATCACAAAAGATTTTAATAAACTAGATATCGGATTTGTTGCAGGAAATGCTTCTAACATAGAAACACTTAAGCAAGCAGACATTAAAAATGCTGATATATTTTTAGCCTGTACTGATTTAGATGAGGTTAATATTGTTGCTTGTTTGTCTGCAAAAAGGGTTTCAGGGATAAAAACAATTTGTTTTGTAAGTAAAGAAGAATACAAAGCAACTCTTGGTTCAAAGGATTCGGAATATCCATGTGCTGATATTTTTATAGATTATGTGATTTGGCCAGATGAATTACTTACTCAAGAAATATTTAGAACGATTACAGTTGCTCAAGCTCTTGATGTTGAAAACTTTGCAGATGGTAAAGCTAGATTGTTAGAATATAAAATCAAAGAGAATTCAGTTCTAGTAAACCAAAAAATCAAAGAATGTGCATTCCCTTCAGATACAATTATTGTAGGTATAACGAGAAATAGTGAATTATCAATACCTACAGGTGATACTGTTTTTGAAAAAGATGACAAAGTTATTTTTATGGGATTATCTCATGCTTTAGACAAATTAGCTGGTACATTTTTTCACGAAAAAGGGTTTGTAAAATCCGTATCAATAATTGGTGGTGGAAGTATTGGTTTGATGCTTGCTAAAAATTTAGAAGAAATCAAAATTAAAACAAAGATTATAGAAAAAAATATACAAAGGTGTGAAAAAATCGCTCAAGAGTTATCAAATACTTTGGTAATAAACGGTGATGGCACAAACTTGTCACTTTTAAACGAAGAAGAAGTTAATGAATCTGATGTTGTGGTTAGTGTAACTAATAATGATGAAAAGAATTTACTATGCTCTTTGCTTGTTAAACAGTTAGGTGTAAAAAGGGTTGTCTCAAGAGTTTCACAAAACTTGAACATTCCTTTGTTTGAAAAAGTTGGTATAGACGTTGCTGTTTCACCTAACAATGCTGCGTTAAATGAAGTTAAAAATGACTTATATGAAACAAATATTGATATTTTAGCAACCGTTGAACAGGGACAAGGCGAAGTTTTAGAAATAATTGTTCCTGAAAGCTTTGAAGAAGTTAAAATAAAAGACTTGCACATGCCGGCAAGAGCGATTGTTGGAATTATCCAACGTAGAAATAAGGTTATTATTCCTAAAGGGGATACTTTGATAATGAAACAAGATAATCTAATCATATTCACAACAAATACAAATGCTCCTGTTATAAAGAATTTTTTTAAGGGGATAAGATGAGATTTAGATATCTTGCATACAGTTTTGGCTTAACAATGACATATTTTGGGCTTTTGGTTTGCATACCCATAGTTGTTTCTTTGATTTATAAAGAGTATCAATCCATGTTGCCTTTTTTGTTGACCTCAATCTTAGCGATTTCTACAGGTTATATTTTACAAAAATTAAGTATTTTAAAAGGTGAAATAAAAAATCTCAATGACATTAAAAAGAGTGAAGGACTTTTTATTGTTACAATATCTTGGGTATTAGCCGGGATTATAGCTGGAATACCTTATACTTTTTACGGTTTGTCAATATATGATGCTTTGTTTGAATCAGTATCAGGGATTACAACAACAGGAGCTACAATTCTTACACATTTTAATTATCCTCACGCAATTATGTTTTGGCGAAGCTTTACTCAATGGCTAGGTGGTATGGGGATTATTGTCTTGTTTATAGCTATATTGCCACAATTTGCTGTTGCAGGTCGTCAAATGTTTTTTGCAGAAGCTCCAGGGCCTACTGAGGATAAGTTTACACCTAGAATTAGAAGTACGGCATCTTCTTTATGGGTTGTCTATGCAGGATTAACATTGTTGGAGATAGTTTGTTTAAGTGTAGCTGGCATGCCTGTGTTTGATTCGATTTGTAATAGTTTATCAACTGTTGCTGCTGGCGGATTTTCTCCAAATCCGGATAGTATTATGGGATATCATTCAAATTATATAACTTGGATTGTACTATTCTTTATGTTTCTTGCAGGTTCAAGTTTTAACTTACAACATAGAGCTTATTCAAAATTAAACCCGTTTTTAATGTGGAAAAATGAAGAATTTAGGGTTTATTTTGGGGTTTCTGCGGGGTTTATAATTCTTGTTGCGACATCGTTATTTTTGAATGACCATTTTAGTATATTTGATTCAATAACAAATGGTGCATATCAAGTAATATCTCTTATGACATCAACAGGAAGTGCAAGTAGTGATTATACTCATTGGGATTTTTCAACTCAAATATTACTCTTTTTGACAATGTTTACTGGTGCTTGTGCGAGTTCGACAGGTGGTGGTATAAAAATTGTTAGATGGATATTGTTGTATAAGATAATGAAGGTTGAGTTAAAAAAGATTCTACACCCGAACGCAATATTGAATATCAAAATAAACGATACTATTATTCAAAAAGATGTACTTACTCAAACGATAACATTCTTTATGTTTTATTTTGGAATAACATTTATCTCAATAGTACTAATAACTCTTATTGAGCATAATTTTATAATTGGTATCTCAGCACCCGTTTCAGCTATTGGTAATATTGGACCAGCGTTTGGTCACTCTACAGGTCCAATGTCTAATTTTGAATCTTTGCATAATTCTTCAAAGTTAATACTAACATTCAATATGTTGATAGGACGTCTTGAGTTGATTCCGTTCTTAGTATTTTTAGAAAAAGATTTTTATAACTTCAAAATTGATTAAGTGATATAATTTTCTTGGGAGTTAAAATTATATGACTAAATGTATATTTTTTACGGCTACAGGAACTGATATCGGAAAAACATACATATCAGGGTTAGTCGTAAAAAAAATGAGAGAAGCAGGGTTGAATTGTGGGTATTTTAAACCTGTGTTAAGTGGTGCAATAAAAGAAGGAAATGAGCTTGTTCCTGGTGATTGCAGGCATGTTGTAGAAACGGCTCATTTAGATTGCAAACCTATGGATTGTCTTTCTTATTGTTTTGAAGAAGCAGTTTCTCCACATCTTGCTGCGGAAAGACTTGGAATAAAAATTGATAAGAATAAAATTTTAAAAGATTTTGAACAAAAAAAACAAGAGTATGAGTATCTTTTAATAGAAGGTGCTGGAGGAATAACCTGTCCAATAAATCTTGAGAATAATTATCTTATGTATAATTTGATACAAGATTTGAATTGTGGAGTTGTAATTGTTGCTGATGGTGGGTTGGGAACAATTAATTCGGTACTTTTAACAGTTGAATATATAAAAAATCGAGGAATAAATATAGAAGGTATTATCCTAAATAATTATCAAGATGATTTTATGTATGAAGATAATAAAAAGGTTATAGAAGATTTAACAGGTCTAAAAGTTATAGCAAAAGTAAAGCGTAACGATTCAGATATAGAAATAAATACAAATATTTTTAAGGAAGTGTAAAATGAATAATTGGCAAGAAGAAGATTTAAAGTATGTATGGCACCCATGTTCTCAAATGAAGGACTATGAGGAACTTCCACCTATTGTAGTTGACCATGCAAAAGGTATAAATATATATGATATAGATGGAAATTGTTATAAAGATGTTGTGAGTTCTTGGTGGTGTAATCTTTTGGGACATTGTCACCCGAGAATTAATAATGCGATAAAAAAGCAATTAGATACTTTAGAACATGTAATTTTTGCGAATTTTACACATAAAACTGCGATTACATTGTGTCAAAAATTAATGAATAAGATTCCAAAAGGATTATGCAAGTTTAATTTTGCTGATAATGGTTCTGCTGCTGTTGAAATGGCTTTAAAAATGAGTTTTCAATATCATATGCAAACAGGTAATCCTCAAAAAACAAGATTTATGGCTTTGACAGATGCTTATCATGGTGAAACTCTTGCAGCTCTAGCCGTTGGTGATTGTGATTTATATACAAAATTGTATAAACCATTGTTACTTGATGTCATCAGGATAGATGGCCCTGATTGTTATAGATGTCCTTACGGTAAGAATTGCAAAACTTGTAATGCCGAATGTTTTGAAAAGGCTGAAAAAAGTTTTGAAAAATATGGCAACGAAACTGCAGGCATGATTGTAGAGCCGTTGTTACAAGGTTCTGCGGGTATGAAAATATATTCACCTGTATATCTTAAAAAACTTAGAGAAATCTGTGATAAGTATAATGTTCATTTAATCGCTGATGAAATCGCAACAGGTTATGGTAGAACAGGGAAAATGTTTGCTTTTGACCATGCAGGTGTTTCTCCTGATATAATGTGTATTTCAAAAGGTTTGACAGGTGGTTATATGCCAATGTCAATTGCTATAACAACTCAAAAAATTTATGATGCTTTTTATGCCGATTATTTGGAAGGCAAAGCTTTTATGCACAGTCATACTTACGCAGGTAATCCTTTAGGGTGTTCTGCAGGTATAGAAGTCTTGAATATCTTAGATGATGAACATATCATTGAAAATGCCAATAAAAAAGCAGTTGTGTTTAATAAGATGATAAAAGAAAAGTTCTCTAAGGTTTCAAATGTTGGTGATATCAGAGATATCGGACTTGTTAATGCTATAGAATTGGTAAAAGATACTAAAACAAAAACTCCGTTTGATTCAAAATTAAGATTAGGATATCAAATTTATAAAAAAGCTCTGAAAAAAGGTGTATTGTTAAGACCTTTAGGTGATGTAATTTATTTCAATCCACCATTAATTATTGATGAAAATGATATGGATTTTGTGACAGATGTTGCTGTTGAATGTGCAAATGAAGTTTTATCAAATCAATAGAAATTGTCATATAGCGTATTTAGGATATAATTAAATTATTATGAAGAGGATAAGTATTATCGGCTCTACCGGTTCTATCGGTACACAAGCCTTAGAAGTTATTGAAAAACTTGGAAACAAATTTGAAATCGTAGCTTTGGCTGCAGGTTCAAATATAGATAAAATAAACGAACAAATCGCAAAATTTAAACCAAAATATGTCAGCGTATCAAAAGATGCTGATAAGGTTATTGGTTGTGATAAAGTTTTGACAGGCGCAGAAGGATTAGAGGCTATCTGCTCTGACAAGCAAAATGATATTATACTTATGGCTTGCTCAGGTAAAATTGGCTTAAAACCAACGCTTACTGCTATCAAGAATGGCATCAATATCGCACTTGCAAACAAAGAAACACTTGTTATGGCAGGAGATATCGTGATGAAAGCTGCTAAAGATAATGGAGTTGCAATTATTCCTGTTGATAGTGAACATTGTGCTATTCACCAATGTATAAAAGATATTTCTCAAGTATCAAAACTCATAATTACTGCATCAGGTGGACCATTCTTGCATAAAACTATTGAGGATATGAAAAACGCTACTGTTGAACAGGCTCTTGCTCACCCTCGTTGGAATATGGGACGAAAGATTACTGTAGATAGTGCAACCTTGATGAATAAAGGGCTAGAGGTTATCGAAGCTCATCATTTGTTCAATATGAATTATGATGATATTGATGTTGTAATTCACCCTCAAAGTATTGTACATTCAGCGATTGAATATGTTGATGGTAGTGTTATTGCTCAAATAGGCTTACCTAGTATGCATATTCCTATTCAGTATGCAATTTGTTATCCTGACAGATTTGAGGGTATCAAATCAAAATCTTTCAGCTTTTCAGAGATTGCAAGATTGGATTTTGAAAAACCAGATTATAACAAATTTAAGTTCTTAAATCTTGCGTATTCTGCAGGCAGAGAGGGTGGTTCTGCTACAGTTGTTCTTAATGCTGCTGATGAAGAATCAGTATTTGCTTTCTTGAAAGGACAAATTAAATTGTATGATATTTATCAATTAACGGAAGATATTTATAATGAGTTTGAAAAAGTAAAATCTCCGTCAATAGATGAAATTTTTGAGATTGATAAAGAGGTCAGAATAAAAACAAATGAATTAATATCAAGGAGACATGGATGTTTGAGTATTTAAAAGGGATATTAGCTGATAAGATTTCTACTCAAACAGGTTATTATTTAGTCGTAGATATCAATGGTATCGGGTATAGAACAGAGGTGCCTGAAATAGACTATAGCTTGGCTCCAGAAATAGGTTCTGAAATAAAAATTTTTACATCTTTAATTCATAAAGAAGATACAATGCTTTTGTGTGGCTTTATGCAAAAAGAAACCAGAGATATTTTTAAAATCTTGACCTCAGTATCTG
>ERZ779681.440-NODE-440-length-14467-cov-3.44206_pt1 | contig 14467 bp, 7 predicted proteins | sample MGYA00511905_ERZ779681 | MGnify/ENA primary metagenome ERZ779681 (study PRJEB29588, sample SAMEA2144578) | human gut metagenome | biome: human gut; feature: human-associated habitat; material: faeces | place: Denmark | collected 2008/2010 ... | reverse complement strand
AAATTTCAAATTATAAGTTCATTTTTTCAAAAAATGAATTTTGACACACCCTCTTCTTTTATGATTAGAATCTTTTTTATTCTTCATCCGGTATTGGTGTAGGAAGCGGTGCTGAAGGATTATTGTCAGATTCACTTAATGCAGGGTTAGCATTGATTTCATTTTCAGGAATGCGCCATAACAAGATGTCTGATCCTGCTGCTATATTGAATACAGATGTTTCATTCGGGAAACCTGCACCACGGCGGTCAACCGATTTGTTCAGACGCATAATATCAAACCAAATCATGCCTTCTCCCCAGAACTCAATTCGGCGTTGGCGGTAAATTTCTTCCTGAATGTCAGTGGCCGAAGCTGCACTGCATGTATATTCCGGATCACGATAGCTTTTAACAAAGCCTTCCAGAGTTGTCTTTGCAGCTCCTGTATTTCCGCTCATTGCTTCACCTTCAGCTTTTATCAGATACATTTCTTCAATACGCATCAATGGAATATCATTGGCATTAACCGATTGTCCTACTACATCATTGTAAGGAGCAAATTTCACCTGTGTATAAGCCGGATATCCATAAGCTGCCATCCAACTAGCCTGTTCAGCATTCAGGTTTGAAGATTGTTTTTCTTCGTTTAACCACCAACCTTTACGGACATCTGTATCTGATATGGTATTATACAGTTTTTTATTGATTTGTTTACCACCTGAATAATTGGCATAACCATAGTTTAATGAACCCATGTGAGAAATCCAGTTAACGATACCTGAAGAAACTACATCGTCAGTTTCTGCTACATAGATACCCCACATCCAGTTGGTTTCAGTCATATCTTTGAAAGTCGGCTTGCTGACATCTGCGATTGTTGCCGGAGTTGCAGAAGATGTTTTAATGGCACTTTCTGCATCGTTTGCAGCATCACTCCATTTCTGCATGGTCAGATTTATACGTGCACGCAGTCCATATGCTTCTGCAAGTCCTATGTAACGTTGGTCATTACGTACTTCACCGGCATTTTCTGCTGCAGTCAAGTATTCAATGGAACGGTTTATGTCGCTTAGAATCTGATCATATACTTCTTGTACAGTGGCTCGTTTAGCACCATTGATTTCTGCTTCAGCTGAATTCTCATTTGTAATTAATGGAACACATGGAGATGTTTCATGGCCTACATAATTGAATTGATATAACTGTGCCAATACAAAATAAGAAAAGGCACGGGCAGCCAGTGCTTGTCCTAGATACTTTTGGAATAAAGGTTCTGTAGTTTCTGCGTCAGTCATTCCTATAACGGTATTGGCTGAATAAATGATACCATACATATTATTCCAAATCATTTGACATTCATTGGAGGTATAGATACGATCTTCGTAGGTAATGGAGAATCCACACCAGTTATATCCATTATCGTCACTTACAACGTCTGCGCCATTTGCATCGGTTGCCAACATTAAAGTCGGATATCCGAAGTCGTTATGACGGCTCGCACCCAATGCTGCTTCGTTAGGCATGTATTGGCTGAATTGAGTGAAGATGGCATTCACACCAGCTTCTGCTCTTTCAGGTTGCATTTCTGCAACTTCTTCTTTCTGGTCGGAAGTAACTGTACTTCCTTCAGGGAATGTATCCAGATCCTGACATCCAGTGAAGGCCAATCCAGACAATAAGCAAGAAGTAAAAATATATTTTGTTTTCATAAATTATTCTGTTTTAGCAATTAAAATGTTAAGTTAATACCACCTGAAATTGTACGAATCGGAGCATACAATGAACCGGTTGCTGATGTATAACTTTGGCGTGGGTCAAGACCTTTGCGGGCAGAAATTACAGCTACATTGTCTGCTACAAAATAGAGGCGTAATTTTTCAATCTGCATCTTTTGTGTCCATGATTTCGGTAATGTATATCCCAATGTGATATTATTAATACTTAAGTAGTTTGAGCTGGTCAACCAACGTGTAGAACTCTTAGCTCCTCCCCATTTATCTTGAGAATTTAAACGAGGCACATCGGTATTTGTATTTTCTGGAGTCCATGCATTCAAAATGTCCATATGGAAATTTTGTCCACCGTCAGAACCATTATGCATCATATACATATAGCCTGAATCGAAAATTTGGCCACCTAACTGATAAGAGAATTGAGCAGAGAAATCAAAGCCATAAGCTGAAAGACTGGTTCCGAATCCACCGTATACAGTTGGCATCAAATCGTCTGTTGCAACTTTATAATCACTGGCTAAAGAGTAGTCAGTAGTAGTGATTGCCTGTCCATTTTCATCTTTTGCCCAATACAAGGCCTCACCGGTTTCTTTATCTACACCTGCATAATCTACCAGATACATACGATACATCGAATATCCTTCTTCGTAGATACGGGAACCATCAATCATCTTACCTTGAAGGTCTGGATGTAGTTCGTTGATTTTGTTCTTGACGAATGTGGCATTCAAATTTACATCCCAGTTTACATTTTTGTTGTTGATGATGTTATAGGTGAAATCAAGTTCTACACCTGAATTGGTCATTGAACCTACATTCATAGGGATGGATGTATAACCTACACTACCTGCAACTGGCTTATTGTAAAGCATGTCGTCAGAACGGCGTCCGAAATATTCGATGCTACCATTCAGCTTGTTGTGGAACAATGCAAATTCAACACCGATGTTGTAAGAGGTAGAAGTTTCCCAAGTCAAGTCTGCGTTGCCTTTATATTTTAAGGCACCATCAGCAAAAATACCGTTTGAACCGGTCATACTGAATTGATCCAAATATGGATAATAGTTTTTGGTTCCCAGTACCGGATCCAACAGGATATCATCATTTCCTTGTTGACCGAAAGATGCTTTCAGTTTTAACATGTCTACCCATTCAATATCTTCCATGAAAGATTCTTGAGAAATCATCCATGCTGCACTAGCAGACCAGAAGTCTCCCCAACGGTTTTCTGGAGCAAAACGAGAGGAAGCATCACGACGGTATGAAACATTAGCAAAATAAGTATCGTTATAAGAATAGTTTACGCGGCCGAAGATACCTCTAGTTGCATAAGTGTCTTTTTTACCACCACCTCTCAATTGATCAATAGCGTTACTTACATAGTAACTTTCTGGGTTATATAAGTTTTGGCCACTGGCATATACATCTGTGAATACATAATTGTAGCCATCATATCCGGCAGTGAAATCCAAATGATTTACTTCGTTGAAAGCCATTTGGTAGTTTGCAACATACTGTTGGTCGAATCCGAATGTACGCATCTGTTCCTGCCATGCAGTACCACCATAAGATGCATTTTGACCCATATAAGCATTTCCTAAATTGTTATAACGGGTATTATCAACATTCATACCAAAACGAGCTGTAATGGTTAAACCTTTTATCGGAGTTAATTCGGCGAACCAGTTAGCATTAACGATATCCATCAGATATTCAGTCTTGTTATAAATCAAGTCACCGGCAGGGTTGGCAATTGACATGAATGAACGGTTCATATTTGTACTGACACCGTCACCATAGTCATATACTTTACGTCCTTGATTAGTCATGATATTTCCGTTTACGTCACGTACGTACATCGGATAAACAGGAGCTATATTGTTTGCAATGAAGAATGCATTACCCGATGAAGCTGTCGCATTACCATCCTGATCTCCTGGATAACGGCTTGTCGTATTGATGTAGCTAAAGTTACCACCGACTTTTAACCAATCATTTACTTTATAATCTCCATTCAAGCGACCGCTGTAACGTTTGAATCCAGAACCATCAATGATACCTTGGTCATCCAAATATCCGAAAGAGAAATAGAGACTTGCACGGTCATTTCCACCTGAAATACTTAAATTATATTCTTGACGTAAATTGTTTTTGAATGTTTCATCTTCCCAATTATCTGGAGTATAGTAATAAGTACCATCAGAGTATCCCAATTTTGCGTTAGGATTGATTTTCCCATCCATACCGAATAAAGATTCACCTTCTGGTAAGGTATAAATCTGATATCCTATACCACCATTCCCTTTTTGATAGATAGTACTGTTGGCATATGCATTGGCTTTTGTTGCATCATAGCCAAGACTGTAAATTCCTGCATTATATAAAGCTTGATATAGAGTCTCCATATACATGTTCGGGTCTGTCATTACATCATAATTCTTGACCGCACGTGAGTTGGAACCCCATTTGGCATCGAAATTGACACGGGCTTTTCCACTTTTCCCTTTTTTGGTAGTAATCATGATGATACCATTTGCGCCACGTGCACCATACAAAGCAGTAGAAGCGGCATCCTTTAATACCGTCATTGATTCAATATCTGTTGAATTTATAGAGGACAAGTCTCCATCGAATGGAATACCATCAACAACATATAGCGGATCTGTACCTGCATTGATAGAACCTACACCACGAATACGGACTTTGGCTGTTTCTCCAGGTTGGCCATTGGCACTTTGTACTTGAACTCCCGCTACTGCACCTGCTAGTGCATTAGTGACATTTGAAACCTGTCTTTTTTCAATTTTATCAGCTTTCATTACAGCCGCAGAACCTGTAAACGAACCTTTTGTAGAGGTACCATATGCCGTTACTACAACTTCGTCCAAGACTTCTGCATCAGACTTCAAAACAACATTTACTTGTGATTTGACAGCTACCTCCTGAGTCTGAAACCCGATGAATGAAATCATCAAAGTCTTCGCCGAACTTGGCACATTTGTCAACGTAAAATTACCATCGATATCGGTTACAGTACCTACAGTGGTACCTTTTACCAATACAGATGCACCTACTACAGGTAAACCGTCTTCTTCAGAAGTGACATGACCTGTCACTTTAGAAATCTGAGCGTTTACCAGACCGATTCCTATCACTAGGAAGGCCATTAACAGCATCAATGTTCTTTTCATAAAAATCTCTCTTAAAGTTTAACTTTACATTAATAAAATTTATTTACTCTAACAGGGCGCAAATTTAGCAATAAATTCCTAAAGATTAACGAGAATTGAATAAAACTCGATAATAAATCCGTTTTTTAACACTTTACCGACAAATTTCTTAAATATAGACTTATAAATATGCAAAATGTTTATCTCTGAATCGACAAAATCACAGATTTGGATGCTCTGGTTTCCCAAAAAAGTTATTCCATTCCTAATATTCTCTAAAATCCTTGCATTTTACGAAGGAAATACAATAAGGCAGGATTAACTAAAATATAATAAGGAATATGGAAAAGATTAGTTACCGCTTAGTTTATAACCGTAAGAACAGTTTGAATGATAAAGGTATGGCCCTTATCCAAGTAGAAGCCTATTACAAAAAGAAAAAAATATATTTCTCTACACATATATATGTGACTCCTGAACAATGGGATAAGAAACATCAATTAATAGTATTCCATCCTCACAGTGAAATCCTTAATCGAATGCTGGAAGAATTCATCTTAAATTTGCAATGGAAAGAGTTGGAATGCTGGAAGCAAGGAAAAGTTATATCATTGGATTTATTAAAATACCCATCTAAAAGCCAACAAAATAGTGTCGAAAACCTGTTTATCCGATTAGGTAGAAATTGGGTAGAACAATCCAACCGGAAAGAAAGCACTAAAAACAATCTTTATTCTACTCTCTCGCTGTTACAAGAATTCAGTCCGGATGTGAGTATTTCTGATATATCATATACATATTTGAAGGATTTTGAATCTTTTCTAATCAAAAAAGGACATGCTGTTAACACTATAGCCAAACATTTAAGGCATTTGAGAACACTTGTCAATGAAGCAGTCAGGCAAGACTTGATTACATCAGAAGCCAATCCTTTCCGGAAATATCAGATTCGGACTGTTGCAAGTAAACATGTCTTTTTACTGCCGGCTGAATTGCAGAAACTAGAGAATCTGTCTTTACCCGAACGTCATAAGCATTTGCAACATACACTTGATGCCTTCCTTTTTTGCTGCTATACAGGATTAAGATATTCCGATTTTACACATCTGTCTGCTGATAATCTGATTAAACCGGATAAACGAAATATATGGATAGTTTTTAAGTCCATCAAGACCTGTATAGAAATACAGATACCTTTATATTTACTGTTCCAAGGAAAAGCGATTTCTATACTTCATAAATATTCTAAAGACCCCAATATATTTTTCAATTTGAAGCCTAATTCCAGTGTGAACAAAGAACTGATCAAAATAGGAGAATTAGCCAAAATCAGTAAGCATTTCTCTTTTCATACAGCCAGACATACCAATGCTTCCCTATTGATTTATGAAGGAGTGCCTATTACTACCGTACAAAAATTGCTTGGGCATCAAAGCGTCAAAACTACAGAAGGTTACAGCAATGTTTTTTCTTCTACTATTATCAATGATTTAAAAAGATGTAAACGTTAATTCCCCAGATGTTGAAGGAGGAATAAGGTATATCTTTTATTGGATCTGGAAACAGTTTGTCAATTATTCGTCTAGCAATCTTCAGTTTTTTCTCATATACGATAACATAAAGCTCAAAAAAACAATGATAATAAACTATTTCAGTTCGGCGAAGACTTTGATGATTTCATTCATCGGCTTCCGCACTCAGGAGGTAGCTGTCAAATCACAAGTAAATGTTGTTTTGAAGTCTGATGCAGAAGTCTTGGACGAAGTAATGGTTGTTGCTTACGGTACAGCAAAGAAGTCTTCATTTACGGGATCAGCTTCTAATATTGATAGTAAGAAATTGGAACTTCGACCAATTACTAATGTTTCAAAAGGTTTGGAGGGTCAAACAACAGGTTTGTTGACAACTTCAGGTTCCGGCCAGCCTGGTGAATCTGCCAAAATAGTTATCCGTGGTTATGGTTCTATCAATGCTTCACAGAATCCGTTGTATGTAGTGGATGGAATTCCTTATGACGGTGATTTGTCTTCCATTAATCCAGCAGATATCCAATCTATGACAGTATTGAAAGATGCATCAGCTGGAGCTCTTTACGGTGCACGTGGTGCAAACGGTGTAGTGATGATTACTACAAAACAAGGTAAGGAAGGTAAGACTTCTGTAACATGGCGTTCTACTGTTGGTTGGTCATCAAGAGCCCTTCCGGAATATAAAACTGTAAACCAGAAGGATTTTGTTCAGTTGACTTATGAATCATTGCGTAATGGATATATTTTCAACAATGGTTATGATTGGGCTGACGCTGAGGCACAGGCTCGTGCCGATTTAGGTAGTACACTGGGTGGTGAACTTTATAATCCGTTCAAAAATTACACTTGGGATAACATTATCGATCCTGAAACAGGTATGGTAAGATCAGATGCTCAGTCTGTATGGAATGAAAGATGGATGGATGCTTTGTTGAAAAACAATGCGTTCCGTCATGAACATCAGCTGGGTGTGAATGGTGGTACAGAGAAAACAAAATATATGTTCTCTTTGGGCTATTTGAATGAAGATGGTATTCTGGTAACAACTGGATTCCAGCGCTATAATGCACGTGCAAATGTAAATTCTCAAATTACAGACTGGTTTAATGCCTTTGTAAATACTTCATTGTCTCATTCTGTGCAAAACTACAGTGACTATGACGGTGCTTCTGTTTCGAATGTTTGGTATTCTTCTCAGTTCGTATCACCGTTATTACCTTTATATATAAAGGATATGGACGGAAACAATGTATTGGATGAAGCTGGCCAGCCTCAGTTGGACTATGGTGAGAACGGACGTCCAGGTAGCTACAATGATTACAATCCACTCGGAGGATTAGTTGATGATAAATCAAATATCAAGAATGATGTAGCTGGTGTTCGTACGGGTATTACTTTAGGTTCTGATAAAGATGAATATGGCATTTTTAAAGGCTTGAAATTAGCTGTAAATTTTGGTGTGGATTATCGTAATCAGACTAAAATGTCATATATGAACATGTATCATGGTAATCAGGCTGCAGCAGGTGGTTTGCTGACAAAGAACAGCAGTCGTATGCAGAGTTATACATTCAACCAGTTGTTGACATGGAATCGTTCATTCGATCTTCATAACATTGATGTTATGGCCGGTCATGAATTTTATGCTTACCAATACGAATATCTGGAAGCTGGTAAGACAAATTTGGTAGATGGCATTTTGGAGTTACGTCCGGGTACGACACTGTACGCTGCAGATTCTTATACTGATAAGTATCGCATTGAATCATGGATGGGACGTGTAAACTACAACTATGATGAAAAATATTATCTTTCTGCATCTATCCGTACAGACGGTTCTTCTCGTTTCTATAAAGATAACCGTTGGGGTACATTTTGGTCTGTAGGAGGTAACTGGCGTATCTCAAAAGAGAAATTTATGCAGGACATCAAATGGGTTGACAACCTGTCTGTGAAACTCAGTTACGGTCAGCAAGGTAATGATAATATTTTGAACTCTTTAGGTGAAAGTAATTATTATCTGTGGCAGAGCTTGTATGATTTGAGTTGGGCAAACGAAAATCAGATTGGTGCTATGGTGAGTTCTTTGGAAAACAAGAATGTTACTTGGGAAAAGAATGGTAACATGAACGTCGGGATTGAAGCCTTGTTGTTTGATAGCCGTGTCAGCTTGAACGCAGAGTATTATAACAAGAAGACTGTTGACATGTTGTTGTCTTACCCGATGGCCACTTCTACAGGCTTTAACGGATATAATGCGAATGTAGGTAACATGCGTAATAGCGGTTTCGAATTTGAATTGAGAGTAACTCCGATTCGTACAGATAACTTTACTTGGAATGTTACTTGGATGGGATCTACTGTAAATAACAAGGTGTTGAAACTGACAGGTGAATCTCCTGAGATCATCAGTGGTGTATATAGTATCAAAGAAGGAATGCCTATCAATACATTCTATATGGCCAAGTCCGCCGGAGTTGACCCAGCAACAGGTGCTCAGTTGTATTGGGTTTATGATACCGATGAAAACGGTAATATTACAAATGAACGTATCAGTAGTGACTATGCTAAGGCTGCCAATAGTAAGTATTATTTAGGAAGCCGTATTCCTGATTTGTACGGAAGTTTGAGTACTGATTTTTCTTGGAAAGGTTTGGATTTATCTATTTTGACGACTTACTCTATTGGAGGAAAAATTTATGATGGTCTGTACCAAGGTTCAATGGAGAACATGTACTATAACAATGCATGGAATGAACACGCTCTGCGTCGTTGGCAAAAGCCAGGTGACATTACTGATGTTCCGCGTATCGAAGTTGCAAGTGCAAATACAACAACTGACCGTTTCTTGATTGATGCTTCTTATTTTACAATCAAGAACATCACTTTGGGTTATACTTTACCTAAATCATGGATGAATAAGGTATCATTGAACTCTGTTCGTGTATTCGGCTCTGTTGATAATTTAGCTATTTTCAGCCACCTGCAAGGTATGGATCCGCAATATAATTTCTCTGGACAAACTGATTACAGCTATTCTCCGAATAGAACAGTATCATTAGGTGTAGAAGTTAATTTCTAATTAATAAAACAAAAAAAGAAATGAAAAAAACATTCAAATATATATTTGTTGGTTTGTTGGGATGTGCTACATTGTCATCCTGTTTGGAGAGCTCGTTGGAGACAGCACCGACCGATTCAATGTCAGGTTCTGGTCTGCTTGCCAATGCTAATGCCGCTCTTGTCCCTCTGAATGGTATCTATCGCTCTATGTATTCTTCTTGGTCACCAGCAGGAAATACACACCAGAGTTTTGGTATCAGTTCCTATAACTTGATGGCAGATGTAATGGGTGAAGACTTTATTCAGGCTGCTCAAGGAAGTGGATGGTTCTGGTATGACTGTCTGTATATGGTAAAAGATAGATATACTTCAACATCTTGGCGTTCATACGATTTGTGGAATGCTTATTATACATGGGTTTCAAATGCAAACTACATCCTTGCAGCAAAAGAAACTATGAGTGGAGAAACAGCTGACATCAACTACGTGATGGGACAGGTTTACGCTATTCGTGCTTATTCGTATTTCATGCTGGCTCAAAGTTTTGCTCGTACTTATAAGGGACATGAGTCTGAACCATGTTGTCCAATTTATACAGAACCGACAGTAGCTGGAACTCAGGGAAAACCACGCTCAACAGTTCAGGAAGTATACGATTAGATTTTGTCTGATATCAATACCGCTATCGAATTGTTGGATGGAACAACACGTCAGCATATCTCGCATATTGACTATGCTACAGCTATGGGGTTGAAAGCTCGTATTGCATTGGTGATGGAAGACTGGAAAGCTGCCAAGGAATCTGCGAAAGCTGCTATTGAAGCTAGCGGATGCACTGTTCAGCCTGTAAGTAATTTTATGGGATTGAATGATGTGACATCTAAAAATGTAATGTGGGGTGCTAGAATTATTTCTGATCAGTCTACAATGTATGCAAGCTTCTTCTCACATATGGATGCAGATGGAAACGGTTACGCAAACAGTGGGGCATATAAAGAAATTAATAAGCTTTTGTATGATGGTATGGCTGCCAACGATTCTCGTCGTGCATGGTGGGATCCTACTGATGCCAGAAACGGAGATTGTGGATATATGCAGAATAAATTTAAGTTTGCTGATACACAGACTTGGACAGGTGATTATATTTGGATGCGTGTAGAAGAAATGTATCTGACTGCTGCTGAAGCTGAATGTCGTTTAGGTGAAGAGGCTGCTGCCATTGAAGATCTTACTGCTGTGATGGGACAACGTGTAGAAGGATATACTTGTACAAAGACAGGTACTTCTTTGGGTAAATTGACAACGGATGTTACAGGTTCACTGCTTGAAGAAATTATTACTCAGCGTCGTATAGAACTGTGGGGTGAATTTGGTCGTATCTACGATATCCGCCGTTTGAAACAAGGTTTCGTCCGTACCACTGCAATGGGTTGGCCGACTGCAGCTCAGTTGACAAACCGTCCAACCAATGATCCTGAAAGTTATATGTGGGTATTGACTATACCGCAGAGTGAGTTCGATGGTAATGCAAATATGAATCCGGCTACAGATCAGAATCCGGTAGGTGATACCAAATAATATTTAAAAGTAAGAACAATGAAAATAAAAGGATATATTTACGGAATTGGTGTCGTAATGGCTACATTATTTGCTTCTTGCGACACAGATAATATGAAAGAAGTTTTCCAGGAAACTACAATGGGGGCTGCTTTCTCATTCGGAGCTCAATCCGTTTCATTCCCCGCTAATGGATATGAGGGCTTTGATGTAGAAGTTACACGTGCAAATTCATCTGAAGCTGCAACAATTTCGTTGACAGCTACAATGGCAGATGGTTCTGCTCTTCCGGCTGAAATTAATGTTCCTTCTTCAATTTCTTTCGAAGCTGGTGAATACAGAAAAATGTTACACGTAACAGTTGGCGATATCAAATCGGGAACTACATATTCAATTGTAATAGCATTGGATCCTTCGGTAGCATCTTCTTTTGAAAATGCTATTACCACAAAAACGATTTCTGTATATAGAGATTATACATATACCAGTATTGGAACAGGTAAATTAGTTTCTGAATTCTTTGGAGCTGAAGGGGAGGCTGAAATTCAGAAAGCTGATGATATCAATTGGTACAAAGCTATCAGTCTGTATGAAGACGGTTATGATGTAGTTTTCAAGATCAGTGATGACGGAAAGACTGTAATCGTAGATAAGCAAGCTGTCGCTTCTGATATCAGTGGATATGGTACAGCATATGTTGCTGGTAATGGTACATTGGAAAATGGTGTGATAACTGTTACATTGGAATTCACTGTAAGTGCTGGAAGTTTTGGTACTGCTACAGAAGTGATTACTTTACCGGTAATGTAATTCATTTCAATTCTTAATTCTGATGGTTTTATTTAAATGATCAGATATGAGGGTGAAGTCTTAGATTTCACCCTCTTTTTTATGTCTATCGATTTAGTGTTATTTATCTTTTGAGGTTATTCAATCGTATTAATTATATTCTGCACTTGTACTAGCTTAGTTTAATTTTATAGAGTTGATAGAAATTTGCAATCGGTAAATTTTGTACCTTGCTTTTTATGCAATAAAGGTTACCGTTAGAGGGTGCATTGGACGCTGTAAATATCTTTTTATATTTGAGTATATATTTTTCTGTAGGGGCAGAGGCTTTAAAAGAAAAGTTGACTATGATATAATGAATTTTGATAAAATATCAATGTGTTGATAATCAGCTTATAGGTGGATTTTTTCTGGAAAAGGGGAATAATAATGAACCTTTGAACCTTTTGAACCTTATTGGGATAAAATGAGTTTTATTCAATTCTTTATGATTGTAAGGATTTAATACTGATTATGGAAAAAGTCTACCGGACGAAATGGAAATGGTTTATCATCCGGTAGAAATTGGAAACTTAATCAGATATGCGTCGTTTGATGGTTTTATACCTTTTTCTTTCTGAACATCATCCAACGTATAAGTGAGGCTGGAATAGTATGGCTTTGCAGATTAAGTTTTTCGCTGCGTTCATCCACACGTTCATACAGTCGTTCTGCATCTTTATCGGACAGCATACCGTCAGTTTGTAGTTGTCGGATATTTCTACGCTCGTTGCAGAGTAACATGCGTGTGGCCTTCTGAGTCAGAGCATGTTTGTAGGCTTTCGGGAAGTCATTGGCCAGTTTATTCAGTATGCTGTTCATGGCTTCGACGTTATGTTGGGTTTCTTCTTTTAATGTGTTCAAGACCACTTTCTGTTCGTCGTTCAATACTTTTGAATTTTCCAATTCGTCCAACAGTTTCAAGTCCTCTTTCTGTAGGATGATGAATCCTCGTCCCAGGTCGTACACAATTCCGATACGTTCCTTGAAATAAAAACTTATCCACGAACCTATTTTAGGAATTTTCTGCATGCCGTCCAGAATGAAGGTACGGTTGCAGAAGTTGAAGATGGACGGACGGTTGTCTAATGCATAGCTTCCGTCGTGGTCATAAAGTTCATCCAGTGAGTTACTGAGCAACATGAATGATGTCTTGGCGATAATACCTTCGTCGTATATTTGGTGCAGAAACATCTTTTCTTTGTCCAGCACGCGCAGTCTGATTTCATTCATGATATCGTTTGTCATGGGAGTGGCTTCCTGATCATTGGGCATGGCGGTAATATACTGACTGACTTTTTCCCAGTTGGCTCCGTTCAGTGCGTCACGTGTCTTCAGCCTTTCAAAATACTTTTCAGAATTTTCATGCAGGAGGTTCTGTATTTTGTTTTCCATCATGGTACGGGCTGTAGGAATATAAATCAGTCCTAGTTTATTGAGCAGCCATCGCATGGTAGTGGCGTTGATACAGAGGGTCAGCGTTACTATTCCTGCGGTAAAAAACAATACCTGACTTCGTATTCCGTCGGGTATGGATGGGGTATATGAGACCATCAGCGCCAAAGTCATACCTAGTGCGCCACGCAGACCTCCCCAGGTGAGAATGATGGATTCTTTTCTGTTCAGTCCGTAGCCCGAACGTTTCATGATGGGGTAGAGTATCATGATTGTGACATACCGGATGATATTCAGAGCTATGTAAATCAGTATCAGTATGGCGCAATGTGACCAGGAGAAGTCAACTTTTTCGGCTATCACGACACCTACGATGATGAAGATGAGTGTGTTGGCTATGTAGGTAAGCAGCTCCCAAAAACTTCTCATGAATGTATTGACCTGTGGCTTGAGTCTGGGCTTGCCTACATAAGCGATAGTCAGACCGAATGCCACCAGTGCAATGACACCGGAAATACCTAAATACAATTGTGCCAGTATGAATACCAGATAGGCTGAAAGTATGATAACACTGTTCTGAATCATTTCTTCAGAATTGATACGGGTAATGAACCAGATGACCAGACGGGCTGCAATGAAGCCTAAGATGGCACCACCTGCCACTACCTGACAGAACTCAAGGATAGGGGTGAGATCGTCACTCCGTCCCCAGACAGTAATACCATAGAAGAGCATGAAACAGACGATGCCGGTACCGTCGTTTAATAGTGATTCCGCGTCTACCAGGGTAGAGAACCGTTTACTGGTTTTTAGCTCGTGAAGTAGAGCTACTACCGCAACGGGGTCTGTCGCACTGATTAGCGCTCCGAACATCAAGGCGGATGCCCATGTCCAGTTCTCATAACCGGGGACAAAGCTGCAGATCACCATCAGTACGATGGCTGTAAGTATCATACAGATAATCAGACCGGGAACAGCCCGCCCCCAGCCAAAAGGGTGGCATTGGTTAATGTTTTTTTGAAGATGTGCAGGTTTAATTCGTAGGCAGCGTCAAAAATCAAGATAGGCAGGAAAATGTAGAGAATCAAATCTGGATTGATGTTGGCTACACTATCCAAGGCACTGCTGAATTGGGACATATGGTGGAATATTCCTGCCCGATTCATGATTCCGGCAGCTAATCCGATGGCGAATAATCCTACAGTGTAGGG
>ERZ779681.437-NODE-437-length-14489-cov-1.88964_pt1 | contig 14489 bp, 13 predicted proteins | sample MGYA00511905_ERZ779681 | MGnify/ENA primary metagenome ERZ779681 (study PRJEB29588, sample SAMEA2144578) | human gut metagenome | biome: human gut; feature: human-associated habitat; material: faeces | place: Denmark | collected 2008/2010 ... | reverse complement strand
GCCGATAATGATGTAGATAAAGCAGAACGCGGTATTGTATTTATTGATGAGATCGACAAGATTGCAAAGAAACGGAATACCAATTCAAGAGATGTGAGTGGAGAAGCGGTTCAACAGGGATTGCTGAAAATATTAGAGGGAGCCGAAGTTGAGGTTCCGGTTGGCTCCGGCAGTAAGAATGCGATGGTTCCATTGACTACGATGAATACACGGAATATTTTATTTATCTGTGGAGGTGCATTTCCGGATGTAGAGGATATTATCAAAGCGCGCTTAAATAAGAAATCTTCGATTGGATTCCAGGCAGATCTGAAAGACAAATATGACAAGGATCGCAATCTTCTTTCGAAGATCACAGTCGAAGACTTAAGAGAGTTTGGTATGATACCGGAATTCTTAGGACGACTGCCGATTCTCTTTACATTAGAGGGGCTGGATGAGGATATGTTAGTCCAGATCATGAAAGAGCCGAAGAATGCAATTTTGAAGCAATATAAGAAATTATTGGCATTAGATGGTGTAGATCTACGATTTGATGACAGCGCCTACCACGCAATTGCCAAACGCGCGTTGGAGAAGAATACAGGAGCCAGAGCGCTTCGGGCGATTATAGAGGAATTTATGCTGGATATCATGTATCAGATTCCGAGAGATGATAACATCGGAAGGGTTACGATCACGAAGGATTATATTGAAGGAACCGGCGGACCGTTATTAGAGATGCGCGGAGCACTGGCATTAGAAGAAGATGAGAATCCTTCACTGGATGCAGAATGAAAGTGAATGGATTGGGAATGTTATACATCATAAATATGTTAAGGAGGCACATATATCATGGAACGTAGAAATGCATGGAAAGATTATGACAAAAAGGAAACAAAAGAGTTAGAAAAATTATGTAAGGATTATCGGAAATTCTTAGATAATGGAAAGACAGAGAGAGAATGTGTAAAGTATATCGTGCATTTGGCAGAAAAAGCAGGATACCAGGATTTGGAAAATGTGATCCAATCCGGCAAGAAGATTAAATCCGGTGATAAATTATATGCTGTTAATATGAAAAAAGCGATTGCTTTGTTTCAGATTGGTACCGCACCGTTAGAGGAAGGTTTGAATATTCTTGGTGCGCATATTGATTCTCCAAGAATGGATGTCAAGCAGAATCCGCTTTATGAAGATACAGATCTGGCATATTTAGATACGCACTATTATGGTGGTATTAAGAAATATCAGTGGGTTACACTTCCGCTTGCAATTCATGGTGTGGTTGCCAAGAAGAATGGAGAAGTAGTGGATATTGTGATCGGTGAAGAGGAAACGGATCCGATCTTCTGTGTGACTGACTTGTTGATTCATCTTGCAGGTGAGCAGATGGATAAGAAGGCTGCCAAAGTGGTAGAGGGTGAACAGCTAGATATCTTAGTTGGCAGCAGACCTTTAGCCAAGGAAGAAAAAGAGCCGGTTAAGAAGATGGTACTGTCAATTCTGAAAAAGAAGTATGATATAGAAGAAGAAGATTTCTTATCCGCAGAGTTGGAGATCGTTCCGGCGGGTAAGGCAAGAGAGGCAGGATTAGATGCTTCTATGATCATGGCATATGGTCAGGATGACAGAGTATGTGCGTATACTTCCGCAGCGGCAATGTTTGATATGGGAGAAGTAACACGAACTGCGTGTTGCCTGTTAGTAGATAAGGAAGAGATTGGTTCAGTCGGTGCAACCGGTATGCAGTCTAAGTTCTTTGAAAATACAGTAGCTGAATTGATGGATGCAATGGGACAGTATTCAGAACTGAAATTAAAGAGATGTTTGGCAGGATCTTATATGTTATCTTCCGATGTGTCTGCGGCCTATGATCCAAACTTTGCAAGTGCGTTTGAAAAGAAAAATGCAGCATATTTTGGACGGGGCGTTGTGTTTAACAAATTTACAGGTGCCCGTGGTAAATCCGGATCGAACGATGCAAATGCAGAGTATATTGGAAAGCTTCGTAAGATTATGGATGCCAATGGTGTTGCATTCCAGACAGCAGAACTTGGTAAAGTAGATATTGGTGGAGGCGGAACCATTGCTTACATCTTATCATTATATGGAATGAATGTAATTGACAGTGGCGTTGCGGTGTTGAATATGCATGCACCATGGGAAATTACAAGTAAAGCCGATGTCTATGAGGCATATAAGTCATATAAGGCATTTTTAAAGGATGCGTAAGGAACGTTGCAGGATTTCTCTGAATAGTATAGAGGAGAACAATGCGGGCGTGAACGGTTATGACATGTGAAGAAATGATCTATAGCAATGATTATTCCGATTATAGTATTAACTTTCTAGAGGGGTTCGAAGGAGCAGAGGAGATCTATCGAACGGGCTGCGTGAATGTGATCAATTCGAAGATTGCAATTTTGCACATGCCGCGCAAAGAAGATTATCTCACTTTGCTGGAACGAACCCCTTATTCTTATATTCCCAAATTATTTGGTCAGATGGATTCATCCAATATAGAAGCAATTGGTGTAAAAAAGGTGCAAAATGCAAACAATTTGAGTTTGGGTGGGAAAAATGTGATTGTTGGAGTGATTGACACAGGGATAGATTATCAAAACCCACTTTTTTTAGACAGCTCAGGGAAGTCTCGAATTGGTGTTATATGGGATCAAACGATAAATGGATTAGAAAAAAGTGATGAAAACCTTAATGCATATTATGGGGCGGTATATACAAAATCACAGATCAATCAGGCGTTAGGTGGGTCGGAACCTTACGAAATTGTTCCGTCAAGAGATGAGAATGGACATGGAACCTTTTTAGCAGGAATTGCTGCAGGAGGTCAGAATCAGGAAAATGATTTTAAGGGAATAGCAGATCAGTCGGAGATTGCAGTTGTAAAATTAAAGAAAGCAAAGCCATATTTAAAGCACTTTTTTGGTGTGCCGGAAGAAAAGGACGCATATTCAGAAACGGACATTATCTATGCAGTGGATTTTCTTTATCGATATGCCCAAAGCAGAAATCGTCCGGTTTCTATATTGATCGGGGTAGGAAGCAGCAATGGTGGACATCTTGGACATACATTTTTGGAACAGTATTTAGCCCTTCTTCTTGAAAATGCCGGGATTATGGTAAGTGCACCTGCCGGAAATGAGGGGAGTGAGCGGTTGCATTATTCGGGCGGTCTGGAAGAAAATGAGGAGTATGAAACAGTAGAATTAAATGTTGGAGAGGAACAAAAATCCCTGACGCTTGAATTATGGGGAAAACCGCCGACTACATTTGCACTTGGAATTATTTCTCCGCAGGGGGAACAGTTAGAGCGGATTCCGCCGAGGTTTGGACAGGAGGAAGTTATACAGTTGCCGCTTTCCCGTTCGGAGATATATGTTGCATATCAGATGGTTGAAATCTATACCGGTGAAGAACTGATCTTTGTCAGACTTACGAATCCGACACCGGGTATATGGACGTTCCAGGTGTATACAGATGAAGGAAAACGGCGTAATTTTAATATATGGCTTCCGATTCGGCAGTTTTTACAGACAGACACTTACTTTTTAAATGCCAATCCGGAAAATACGATTACTGTTCCGGGAAATGCACCTGTCGTGATGACAATGACAGCATATAATCATTTAAATGGAAGTATTTATGCAAATGCCGGCAGAGGATATGTGATGGGACACCGTGTGAAACCGGATCTGGCGGCACCGGGAGTGAATGTGTTTGGTCCGGGGTTGAGAAACCGGTTTGTAACAAAGAGTGGTACATCGGTTGCGGCGGCGCATAGTGCGGGAATTATGGCGTTATTTTTACAATGGAACATTGAACATCCGGAGTTTGGTTATTTCTATGCAACACAGATTCAGAGTTTTTTCCGAAAGTCAGCAGTCCGTCAGACGCAGGATATGTATCCGAATTCTGTCTGGGGATATGGGATAATAAATATGGAGAGGGTGTTTGATCAGTTCCGGTTTGCGTATCCGGGGAATTATACATTGCTGAATATTCTTGACTAAATTACTAGGAAAAGAGTATAATATAAGAATGTACGAGGTGTTTGCAGGTGTGAATGGGAAATGCAGCCCCGGAATGAAGGATAAAGGAGAGATATCAATTGAAGATTTCAACTAAGGGAAGATATGCATTACGGTTAATGCTTGATCTGGCACAGAATAATACCGGAGAAATGATACGCGTGAAGGAGATTTCGGAACGTCAGGGAATCTCTGAAAAATATTTAGAACAGATTATTACTATGTTAAAACGGGCCAATTATGTAAAAAGTCTGCGCGGGGCACAGGGAGGATACCGGCTGGCGAAGGAACCCAAAGAATATACGGTCGGAATGATCTTGCGCCTTACGGAAGGTAATATGAATCCGGTCGCATGTTTGGAAGATGAGATCAATCAATGTGAGCGTGCGGATTCTTGTATTACGCTGCGATTATGGACGATGCTGGATGATGCGATCAAAGGCGTGATTGATCATGTGACGCTTCAGGATATGTTGGATTGGGGTCAGGAAAAGGGAGATAATTATATTATTTAGAAATTATAGGCTATAGGATTATATTGATTTGCAATATGTGATAAAAAGCCCTTATGCTACGACGCAATGAAGTAGTATAAGGGCATCTTTTATTTATTGGGTAACAATATTTAATAACTGGTTGCTGCGTGCTATGAATTTGGTCATTGCCTCTGCGTCAAGAGGAGCGTGTGCTAACATTGCCAGATCATATAACTGCTCACAGATCAAAGAAGTGTGTTCGCCTTCCGGATTATCCAATACATATTGAACTAAATGGTTATTTGCATTTAATACAAGTGTCTGGGAATCGCCGCCAAACATAGAAGGATCCATTGCTCCGCCCATGCTGTACATTTTCATCATATCCTGCATTCTTCTGGTCTCTTCCGGAAGCGTGATCATGGAAGAAATGTCGGCGTTCTTTAATTTCTCAACTTTGACAGTCAATTTGTCATTCGATAAGGCTTTCTTAAAGATCTCTGATAACTTGTCGGTGGTCTCTTTTAACTCTTCCTCCGGGATATCCTCTTTGAAGGTGTTGGTGATATCGGAGTCAATACGCGTAAACTTGATACCCTCATTCTTTTGCTCTGTATGTGTAATAAACGGAGTATCAATGTTATGCGTCAATACAACTGCATCAATGCCCTGTTCTTTGAACATGTTGATATATTGCGATTGTACTTTCTCGTCATCTGTGTAGAAGACTGTATTCTCGTATTTCTCTTTGCCGGCTTCTAAGTATTCAGATAATGTGAGGTATTTGCCATCGATATTCTTATACAGAATATAATCTTTCATTTTGTCATCAAACTTGTCATCTTTCAGACAACCAAATTTGATAAACGGACTTAAATCATCCCAGTAGCTTTCGTAAGTCTCGCGCTCTGTTTTAAACATGCCGGAAAGCTTGTCTGCAACTTTCTTTGTAATGTAATCAGAAATCTTTTTAACAAATCCATCATTCTGTAAAGCACTACGGGATACATTTAACGGAAGATCCGGACAATCGATAACACCCTTTAATAATAATAGGAATTCCGGAATAACTTCCTTGATGTTGTCAGCAATGAATACCTGATTGTTATATAATTTGATCGTACCCTCTAATGTGTCGTACTCAGAGTTGAATTTAGGGAAGTACAGGATACCTTTTAAGTTAAATGGATAATCCATGTTCAAATGAATCCAGAATAAAGGCTCTTTGAAGTCTAAGAAGACTTTGCGGTAAAATTCCTTGTATTCTTCATCGGAACATTCATTTGGATGCTTCGTCCATAATGGATGAATATCATTGATTGGTTTCTCGGCAGGTTCTTCTTTATCTTCTGTCTGCTCTGCTGAATCAGCAGATGTATCATCTGTAGAAGTCTCTGTTGTGGTTGCGTCAGTCTCTTCCGTAGCGTTTTCGCCTTCTACGGTGTCATCCGCTGTCTCTTTTGCGGTGTCAGCATTTGTGAAGAAAATCTCTTCCGGCATGAAAGAACAGTATTTCTCTAATACTTCCTTAACACGGTATTCATTCGCAAATTCGTAGCTGTCCTCATTTAGGTAAAGAGTGATCTCTGTACCGTGAACATCGCGATCACCGGTAGACATCGTGTATTCTGTGCCGCCGTCACATTCCCAGAAGACAGGTTCTGCGTCTTCTTTATAGGATAAAGTATTGATCGTTACCTTGTCTGCAACCATGAAAGTGGAGTAGAAACCAAGACCGAAATGACCAATGATCTGGTCATCGTTCGCCTTATCTTTGTATTTCTCCAGGAAATCGGATGCACCGGAAAATGCAATCTGATTAATATATTCATTGACTTCTTCTGCAGTCATACCGATACCGTTATCAATAAAGGTAAGTGTCTTGTCGTTCGGACTTGCAATAACATCAATACGATATTTGTTATCGTCGGATTCCTCATATTCTCCGATTAAAGCTAATTTACGAAGCTTAGTCACTGCATCGCATGCATTGGATACTACCTCACGAATGAAAATATCGTGATCGGAATATAACCACTTTTTAATAATTGGGAAGATATTATCACTGTTGATGGATAAGCTTCCTTTTTTCTTTCTAGGCATATAAAACATCTCCTTATATTAATCTGTATTGAATATACATATTTGATACAAGCAATATAATAGTTCATTAGTTGAGAAAAGTCAAGAAAAAATTAGCACTCAAAACAAATGAGTGCTAACAAAAAAGGAATGCACTTGCGATTCACATTTTTGTAAAAAGATAATCACATTTTCACACGAAGGGAGAATGACTTTGAGGAGTGGCAAAAAGCTTGAAAATAAAGGGATGACGGGAGAAAACTACTGACATGTAATGTTGAATGATTTGAATAATGTGATTAATTTGGAAGAAAAATAATCTTCTAAATTTTTGTCCATTGTAAATATTTTGTATGAAATTCCGCATATCACATTTAATTTCTGCTCATGGAATACAATATTGGCGTAAATTCCGTCGATATCATTTGCATGTAAAGAAGAACCGGCATGTGATAATTCCGCCTGAATCATCTGCTCCGGAAAGCGTAATACAATCTTCATAGAGGAAGGAGTACGTTTTCCTCTGATCAGGAGAAATACTTTGTGCTTTGCCATTGACCAGGACAGATAACCGGATGAACTGGCTCCCATGGCGGATAATTCCTCTTCGGAAAAAAAGTCTTTATTCAAATGTCCGTCTAATGTATAGAGCATATCGGTACGCATCTCACCGGAGATAAATTCGTATGAATCAAATGCAGAAGATTGTAAGAGCAACTGCATGAAGTCTTTGATATCTAATATTTCAATTGAGCGCATGGAACGGAATCCTTTCTATATATAATAGGTAGAAACAAGGAATTGCCGGTTTCTGCCATGTAGATTGTACCATAGATTATAAAGAAATGATATTATAAAATATGGTTTTCGGATAGAATGTGATATACTATAGGAAGGAACACAATAATCAGGAGGTATTACAATGGAACAATGGCTAAATCTGTTAAGAGAAGGCGTGACGGCAGCACATACAATTGCGTTTGTGAAAAATGATTTATTAGAAAATGGATTTGAAGAATTAGAAACCGGTCAGGTGTGGAATCTGCAAAAAGGCGGGAAATATTATGTAAACTTGTTCGGCACGAACTGTATGGCATTTCGTGTGAGTGACAGGATGACGGAAGGAACCTCTCCGGCATTCCGGATTGCGATGGCACATAGTGATTATCCGTGTTTTCAGATCAAACCACAACCAGAAATCTATTCTAAAAATGTGACGAAATTAAATGTTGAAATATACGGTGGCATGTATCAGAAATCCTGGCTGGACCGCCCGTTAGGGATTGGTGGCAGTCTGGTTGTCAGAGGGACGGACGCATTTCATCCGGATACGGTTCTGTATCGAAGTAATAAACCGTTATGTATTATTCCAAGTCTGGCAATTCATATGGATCGGGAATTGAATAAAAAGGGTGCACTGGATACCGGTAAAGAGTTAGTGCCTCTTATGAGCCTGTCTGAAAAGGCAGATTTATTAGAATATATTGCAAAAGAATGTAATCTGGAAAAAGAGGATATTTTATCATATGATTTATATACTTTTGTTATGGATGCACCTGTGTTTGTAGGAACAGACTCTTCCTTAGTCGCATCCCCGCGGTTAGATAATCTGACATCGGTTGCGGCATTACAGGAAGGAATAAAAAAATGTGATGCTATGCCGGATGATACGGTTGATGTGATGGTTGTTTTTGATAATGAAGAAATTGGAAGCCGGACAAAGCAAGGAGCAGACAGTGAATTGTTATCCTGGATCGTTGAGAAGATTGGAAAACAATTGAATGATGGATTTGATAAATGTGATATAATGAAAGAAAGTTTTCTCTTATCGGTAGATGTGGCACATGCGGATCATCCAAATTATCCGGAAAAAAGTGATGCAACCAATCTTGCAGGATTGGGGAATGGTTTTTCTATTAAACGCAGTGTTGGACAAAAATATGGCACAACGGCAATGAGTGCAGCAACGCTGATCGATATATGTGAGCGTAAAAAGATTCCGTATTCTGTTGCAATCAACAAGACCGGAATTCCGGGTGGCAGTACGTTAGGACCGATTGTGTCTGCTCATTTACCGTTTCCTTGTGCGGATATCGGTATGCCGATTCTTGCCATGCATTCAGCATGTGAATTAGGAGCAGTTGCAGATTATGAAGCACTCCGGAAATTCCTGCTTGCATTTTACCAGATATAGACAGTATAAGAAGTATATTTTCCTTTATACTAAGAACAACGCATGATTTGTTGTAAATATAATTTGTATGGAGGAAGTTATGAAAGCTATTGTAAATCAGGAAGGTTGTATCAGTTGTGGCTTGTGCGTCAGCACCTGCCCGGAGGTATTTGCATTTGATGAGGATGGCGTTGCGATTGCCAACGGACAAATGGATGATGCCAATTATGCTGTGGTAGAATCTGCAAGAAATGCATGCCCGGTGGAAGTAATTGATATAGTAGAGGATTAAAAATATTCCACAAGCCGTTTTTCGATGTGTTGCAGGATCAGATATAACAGCATGGCAATCACACAAAGGATCAGAATAGATAATAACACATGACTCATTTTGAAGGTCTGGGAGCCGTATATGATCAGGTATCCCAGGCCTTCTCTTGCTGCCAGAAATTCTCCGATGACGACTCCGACTAAACAAAGTCCGATATTTACTTTCATGATGCTTAGGATGTTTGGCACGTTATAGGGCAAAACAACCAGCCGTAGACATTGAAAACGATTTCCGCGGAGTGTTTCGATCAGTTTGATCTTATCGGAGTCCACGTTAACAAAGCCGGTATAGATATTTAAAATGCTGCCAAAGATTGCAACGGAGCAGGCACATACGATGATCGTTGTCTTGTTTGCACCAAGCCATACGATCAGTACAGGTGCCAGTGCGGATTTGGGAAGAGCATTTAGTATAACCAGATACGGTTCCAATACTTTGGAAAGTGTTTTATTCCACCAGAACAGGGTAGCAATGATCAGACTGCCCACGATCACAATTGCAAAACCGATCAACGTTTCATATAAAGTAATGCCAATGTGATAAAACAAGGATCCGTCTGTGGTCATCGCAATGCAGGTGCTGGCCAGACGGGACGGACTACAGAAAATGAAATCATTGATCCAATGGTTACGGGCAGAAATTTCCCAAAGAATCAGAAAACCGGAAAATATCAGTATTTGATAAAGCCTGATCGCAAACCGGTTTCTTTTTATTTTCCGGACATATTCACGCTGTGCGGAGGAAATGGCGGTATCAGGAATTGAAGTCTTCGTTTTCATCGTATAAAGCCTCCCAGATCTTGTTATAATATTCATTGAATTCCGGGGTGTTCCGGACAGATTTTGGTGTACGGTTTTCCATATTAAAATGGATCGGGACAATGGTCTTGATCGTTCCGGGTCTTTTGGTAAGTACAATGACACGGTCAGACATGGAAATTGCTTCGGCTAAATCGTGAGTGACCAATAAGGTACTGATTTCTTTTTCTTTAATGATCGAACCGATGTCATTCGATACGTTCAGACGGGTCTGATAATCTAAGGCACTAAAGGGTTCGTCTAATAATAAAACATCCGGTGACAGGGCAAGCGTACGGATCAAAGCAGCCCTTTGACGCATTCCTCCAGACAGATGTCTTGGGTAAGCATTTCGGAAATCCCATAATCCGTAAGTTTTTAGCAGCTCATCAATGATCGCCAAATGTTTTCTGTCACATTTTTTCTGAATCTCTAATCCTAATGTCAGATTTTTATAGATAGTACGCCACTCTAACAGATGGTCTTTTTGCAGCATGTAACCGATATTGGCAGGGGCATTGGTTGAGGAATTGCCGGAAAAACGGATTGTTCCGGAGTTGACCGGCAAAAGACCGGCCACCAGATTCAGAAGGGTTGTTTTGCCGCAACCACTCGGGCCAACAAATGAAATAAATTCATTTTTGTATAATTTAAATGAAATATCTTTAAGAGAAAGCGTTTCACAAGATATTGTATGATATGTGTAATTTACATTAAAAAATTCTAGCAATGGTGTTGTCAATTTTTAACACTCCCCGTTATCCTATATTATAGTGTATTCAAAAGCATGCAAAATGCCCGTATATACCGGAATCCATCCCTTGACGAAAAAATAATCATTCATTATAATAAGCAGGCTTAGAAAAATGAGAAGAATTATACGATGGAATAATTTGATTGAAAATGCGAAAACTAATAAAAAGCATTGAGAATGGGAGCAATCATGGCGAAGATAACAAGAGCGCAGTTGGCACAGCGAAGAAGAATTGAATTGTATAAAAAGGTCATTATATATGGTTTTCTGGTATTGACAATTCTGCCAATTTTAACGAGTGTATTCCTATTATATAAGGTAGATAAGTTAGAGGAGCGTTTGGAATATGCATTGAGTGAAGATGGCGGGGATTATCTGACATTGAGACAGAGCAGGGATGCATTAAAGGATAATCCGAATGTCAATAGCGGACGGTTTGCCACATCTGTAAAATCAGTTCTGGGAACAACGAATGCAAAAGGTGGTAAAGCGGATAATACAGCGGATACAGAAACTATAACACCGGATGCGACAGAGGCAGATAAGGAGTCGGCTGCGGAAGAGCAGACACCGGAAAAAGATGTGAAACGTGTCTATCTTACGTTTGACGATGGACCGTCTATATATACCGGACAGATATTGGATGTATTAGCTGCCAATAATGTGAAAGCTACATTCTTTGTGATCGGACGCGACAAAGAATATTATGACTACTATCGCCGGATCGTGGATGAAGGACATACAATCGGAATGCATTCTTACAGTCATGTATATCAGGATGTATACGCTTCGGTTGAATCCTTTGGAAATGAGATTGAACAGTTAAATCAGTTAATATATGATGTGACTGGTGTAAAAAGCAACATTTTCCGATTCCCGGGTGGAAGCTCAAACAATGTGGCACCACTTCCGATTCAGGATTATATCGCATATTTAAATGAGCATGATATTAATTATTATGATTGGAATGCATTGAACGGGGATGCCGTCACATCCGGTCTGACACCGGAACAACTGGTAAGTAATATCATGAATGATGTGGAGAACAACAGGGATTCAATCGTGCTGATGCATGATCTGCAGACTACCCATACAACGGTAGAATCGTTACAGTTGCTGATCGATACGTTGAAGAGTAAAGGATATGAAATGCTCCCGATCAGTGAAGAAACACCATTGATACAGCATGTTTCCTGTAATTCCGTAGAAGAATGATAAATACAAATATAGTAAAAATGACGAATGCAAGGGAGAGGTTAGAGAACCCCGGTTTGTATTCGTCATTTTTTTTGTTTATAAAATAAGGGAATGCCGGCAGGACTGGAATCTACAGGCTGGTTGTGGTATTATATTTAGCAGATGGATGATGATAAAGAATTTGATATTCATACTAAGATAGAGAAAATCGGGGATGGACATATGACATATCAGACAGCGATGGAACATATTGCAGATATTGGAAAGACGGGAAGCATTTTAGGTCTTACGGCAGTGAAAGAGCTGTTGGACAGACTTGGTAATCCGCAGGATCAATTACAGGTGATACATGTGGCAGGAACGAACGGAAAGGGAAGTATCTGTACCTTTTTGGAGAGCATGTACCGGGCGGAAGGAAAAAGAGTTGGACGATATATATCGCCGACTTTGTATGGGTATCTGGAACGTTTTCAGATCGATGGAGTCTGGATGACGGAAGATGTATTTGCGGAATTGTTTGATATGGTATATCCGGTGCTGTTGAAGATGAGAGAAGATGCGGCTGCGATCCCGACGGTGTTCGAAGTAGAGACAGTGATCGCATTTTTATATTTTGTAAGAGAGCATGTGGATATGGTGATATTGGAGACCGGAATGGGAGGACGGGAAGATGCAACGAATGTAGTTACAAGACCGGTATGTACCGTATTTGCATCCATTGGAATGGATCATATGCAGTTCCTCGGGGACACGATCGGGAAGATCGCATACCAGAAAGCAGGTATTATCAAACAGGAATGTCCGGTTGTCAGTTATCCGAATGTGCCGGAAGTATGCAGTGTGCTCGAAACAGAATGGAAACAGTGTAATAAGAATATGCCGGAGAGACCGGAATTCTGCGTTGTTAAGCGACAGGATGTAAGTGTAATATCAGAGACGATAGAAGGCAGCAGGTTCTGCTACAAAGGAGAAGAATACAGGATCTCCCTGCCGGGTTCTTATCAGATATATAATGCGGTAACAGCGATTGAGACCAAACTGCTGCTGGCTGGAAATGTGAACAGGGAAGCTTTGATGAATGTAAAGTGGCCTGCACGTTTTGAATGTGTATGTACGAGACCGTTGTTGATACGGGACGGAGCGCATAATATAGATGGTGTGAAAGCACTGAGGGAAAGCATTGAAAAACATTTTACAAATAGACGTCTAATCTTTATAATAGGAATATTAAAAGATAAGGAATATGAGAAGATGGTTGCCATATTATGTCCGATGGCTGAATGTGTTTTTACGATCACTCCGCCAACGGAAAGGGGATTGCCCGGAGCAGTGCTGCGGGATGCGATTCTGCCATATTGCAAAGAGGTATCGGATTGTGAATCTGTAAAGGATGCAGTTGAGCAGGCAGAACATAAATGGAATCAGTACAATGAGGAGGGAATGCCGGCAGTGATCATTGCCTGGGGTTCTTTATCCTATATGGGACTCATAGGAAGGAATTAGATGAAACAGATCGATCAGATTATGGCACATCCGCTGTTTAAAGAGGCAATGTGCGGGATAGAAGATGCAGAACAGGATCGTATATTTTGCAGACATGGGATGGAGCACTGTCTGGATGTAGCCCGGATTCTGTACATTATGGTATTGGAACGGAATCTTCCGTATCGTAAGGACATGATATATGCGACAGCACTGTTGCATGATATCGGAAGATATGAGGAGTACCGGGGACAGGTTTCTCATCATGAAGCGGGGGGAAGGCTGGCGAAGATCATCTTATCAGAGTGTGGATTTTCGCAGGAAGAGGTGGAACAGATTGTACAGGCAATCTGTAAGCACAAGGATTATAATGAGGAAGATGATACATTTTCGCAGTTGCTATATCGGGCAGATAAGGTAAGCCGGGGCTGCTATTCCTGTAAAGCCGGTCAAGAATGTTATTGGAACGAGAGCAAACGGAACCGGACAGTACAATACTGAATAAGGCATGCAGCTGATGCAATCAAATATATATTATGAAGGGGAATGGAAGAATGAGAATAGGCGCAAAAGAGTTTGACTTAGAGAATGAATTTTATGTAATGGGAATCCTGAATGTAACACCGGATTCTTTTTCGGACGGAGGACGATATAACGATCTGGATCATGCACTGCAACAGGCAGAACGGATGGTGGAGGAAGGTGCAGCTATTTTAGATGTCGGTGGAGAGTCCACAAGACCGAATCATATCAAGATCTCTTCAGAGGAAGAGATAGAAAGGGTATGTCCGGTGATCGAGGCATTGAAACAACGTTTTGATGTGCCGGTGTCTCTGGATACTTACAAATCGTAGCCGGTATTGAGGCAGGAGCCGATCTATTAAATGATATCTGGGGACTCAAATGGGACGGAACAATGGCAAAAGTGATCGCAGATGCAGGAATTGCATGTTGTCTGATGCATAATCGGAGAGAAAAAGTTTATAACGATTTGGTTGAGGACGTTTTGAATGATCTTAGAGAGTGTGTTGATTTGGCACTGGCGGCAGGAATTGCCAAAGACAAGATCATGCTGGATCCGGGAATCGGATTTGCAAAAGATCTGGATCAGAATCTGTCTGTGATGAAACATATAGGACGCATCAAAGAGCGGGGATATCCGATCC
>ERZ779681.430-NODE-430-length-14622-cov-4.62896_pt1 | contig 14622 bp, 9 predicted proteins | sample MGYA00511905_ERZ779681 | MGnify/ENA primary metagenome ERZ779681 (study PRJEB29588, sample SAMEA2144578) | human gut metagenome | biome: human gut; feature: human-associated habitat; material: faeces | place: Denmark | collected 2008/2010 ... | reverse complement strand
ACATGCCGCTACCATAAGAACTGATATTGCTTTCTTCATAATAAATTTTCCTTTCTGTATGCGTTGCATTCATGCCTATTTATTGTTATCTCAATTTTCTATAACGTAATCAATATAGTTTGACACTCTTCGACATAAATCCTTATAACTTTCGTCATCCTCTCTCTGATTTTTATTGCCTGCTCCCCTGGCATATTTTTCTAGGTCCTTAATACTTACCTGCTTTTTCGGCTCTGCCTGTGCATTATATGCATCCACCATCTTCGTCACTTTCTCCACATCCGTCGTGATATTCTCACAGATATAGGTGTCACCTATCCTGGTTATCTCCATATCCATGCCAAAATAATTGGCATCTTCTATCATGTCCTGACATGTAAAGTCTGTTTCTGTCAGTCTGTCTTTTGCTTCATCAATTTCTGCATTATTTTGTACATTTTCATTATTTTCATCATATGCTGCATTTAAGTCATTCAAATAATTTATTGCTGCGTTAGCCTTGTTAATCTTATTTCCTACGGTTTCATTTATTATTACCGCTGAAAGGCCTATAGCTTCATCAATAATCTTACCTTTTAAAGTATTACTTGTTACATCAAAAAATACTCTGCATTCAGTCTTTTCCTCTTCCTTTTGATTTTCAAGATTCTGCTTTGTATTCTCAATCATGCCGTGTGGAAGTACATGGCTTACAATCTGATTATCTACCATTCCATACGCATCTATCTGATTGACCTTCTCATTTTCTTTTCCTACTTTTTCATTAATAGTTCCATTTGTTACCTTGACGTTATAATATTTGTCCAATATCTCCCTGTCATTGCTGTCTGTAATCTTGCATATGCTTACATCAAACGGCAGCTCTTTCAGGCATACGGATACGGTCACATTTTTCTCTTTATCGGAATGTATTGTAAATCCATCGTTTTTTCCATTATATGCAACTCCTATTGTCGGGTAGCTATCAACCATTGCTTTAAACAGGGATGACACTCTGTACTGCTCTTTCATCTCTTCAAGCGCTTCATCACTAATCTCGTCGTTTCTGTATGCACATTTTTCGCTGTAATAGTCAATTATATCCATACTTGTCTTATATATATCTACCGCCCTCTTAAATGTATTCGTGACACTCACACTGTAATACTTAGGGTCTTCCAGATCTGCATTATCTATCCACTCATCATCCTTGGCGTTTCCATAACCTGCGCGCAGCATGTTCTCTATATTTGCTATGGTTTCTTCCTCATCATCTGTGGACAGCTTTGGAAATACTGATACAAGTGCCTGCAGCTCTGCATCTGGTACAAATTCCTTCCGCATCTCATAGTTTATTTCGTCCCAGTTCATAACTGTCTTTCCATTAGAATCCACTGAATAGAATCGCTCTTTATAATACTCTGTTATCTTCGAGTCCACTTTTGCCTGTATATTACCAGCTTTTGTTTTCAATGTCTGGCAATCCATCGTATATATATTCTCAACGGATCTTACATTAATCAGAGCTGCCAGTTCTTTAATTGCAGTGCTGAATCTTTCCAAGTCCATATATTCGTCCCGAAACCTGGCTGCATATAGATCATCCACTCCATTTACATTATCAAACATCCTTCTTACACTATTGCTTGCCTCTTCATTTTGTCTCTGATATTCTGTTGCCGCGTTTCTTAGCTGTGATTCATAATCATATTGAAATATACCTTTGGTTTCCACTACACCGTAGGTTTTGTTTATTTCCTCCCACTGTTCTTCTCCTCCCATATAGCTTTGTATGTCATCGTATGCTTCCTGCGTAAAATCCTTAAATTTCATTATGCGTCACCCCTCCTTCTAATACGCTTCATATGTTCCTATACCATATATATCTCCATCTGCCTCATCTACATCTCTCACAAATTCATTAAGTTTTTTTGACATTTCCCTGAAGGATTCTCCCAGTATACTCTGATATGTATGAACAGCATCCTCGTACACTTCCAGCTTATCGTGCAATTCACCGCTTATAACCGCATTTGTGTTTATAATATCAAGTATCATCTGATATTCGTTCATCTGTCTATCTGCAATCTTTGCAAGTTCTGAGTATAAACGCACAAGTTCTGTAAATTCCTCCTGCTCAAACATTAAATTGTACTGTCCCATTACTTACTCTCCATTCTTCTTTTTTTTATTCTCAGCTGCTCTATATTGTCCTCATATGTACACAGCTGCTGATTTATTTCATATATCCTGTCATTTCTGCTCCTGATTGCATTCTCTACATCTCTCAGCATTGAATCTATAGCATTCATCGCATTGGCTACATACGATTTTCCGTCGTTTAATGAATTAATACTCTTAAGTCTGCCCTTCAGATTTGTTATATTACGACTGCTATATCTGTCCATGCCGGCTATATTATCAACTCTGCATTTAAACCGGTTTTGCGCCTGCCATTTATATTCCTTTATTTTCAATGCTTCCTGATCCAAAGCATCTATTTCATTAAGCAGCCTGTTTTTCTCAAGCTGCAGATTTTCTACATTTGCCCGGTACCTTGATATTCTGCGACTTAATTCTTTTAGTTCCATAATAGTATTATTCTCCTCACCTTTTATATTTAAAGCTATTCATTAAATATAAATTCCTCATTAGCTAACATCAGACAGTCTCCCGGTAATATCTCTGTTTCCTGCCCCGCCTTTATTATCCTTCCATTGATAAATGTGCCATTGGTAGAATTTTGGTCCATTACATAATAACGTCCGTTTCGCATGGTTATCACTGCATGCACCCTGCTGATATTCGTATTGTCTGCTACCGCATAATCTGACTTTTCCGGATTCTTTCCCAGCACAAACGATGGTTTGCCAAGCTCTATCTTTTCACCTGTTACCTGCCTTGTAAGACTTGCAAAATGATAGTTCACCGGTTGCATCTGCTGTATCTGCTGTACGGATATGCCATCATCAGACAACACTGTAGTTCCATCCATGCTGCCCTGCATTACCTGCTGCATTATCTGTTGCTGCATTGTCTGTTGCTGCATTATCTGTTGCTGCATTGTCTGCTGCATTGTCACTGCTTTGTTTTTCAGCACGTTCACAACTGCACGCTCTTCGCGTGAGATATATTTTTCTATTGCATTGCCGTTGAAGCCATGGAAGCTTCTGACATAATACATAAATCTGGATATATAATTCGTATCCTCATTGATAACAGGTGTCATTGTATAAATTATGTTTTCTATAAACCCGACAATATCTGCACTTTCCTGTCCTCCTACTATCGGAAAATATATAAAGTACATCTCTTTTGTCATCTCGTTTATGTATACGTCATCCATATTAAAACGAACACTGTTTACGTTCAGTCCGTTATTGTATACATCCTCAACCATTATTACTATCTGCTCCATCATGAAAAAGAAATCATATTTGCTTACGGCTTTTTTCAATCTATCGGTAAGATTTATATTTGCAGGGCACGTATATGTGACACTGTCTTTTTTTGTTTTTGTCACATGCATGATTCCACATGGTTTTATTCTGGCTAGCTGGCTTAGTTCGGTTTCATTTATTCTTTCCTTTCGTCCTGCCTTCATCATGGCAGTAACGGTCGATTTTTTTATGCTTACTTTTAATTTAGACATTCGCTATTTTCCATTCCTTATGAGATACATTCTGTCGTATGTAAAAATTCTATTTTCTTTGTTACTTCGAACCTGATATTGGTTTTTTGCAGCTTTTCGGTTATATCTTCCAATACTGTGGTTTCATCCTGCAATACTTCTGTCGGTGCATCCAGCACAGTAGTTTCATCTATATTTTGTGTATATCCCGGCTTTTTCTTATTCTCCCCTGCCAGGTTATATGACGGTGCTATCGGACCGGACGATGTTATGTCAATATGTCCCGCTGTCTGCTTTTGTACAATTGCTGCAATTCCTTTCCGGGCAGATTTTCCGGTAAGTGCACCTATGACCTTAGGTATTTCAAGCACTATAAGTATGACTATTGAAGCTATAAGCATTATGGCAAATGCGGTGAAGGATACGTAAAATATCATCCTGTACTGATTATAAGTCATCTTTGTTTTCCTCCTTCACGCTCTGTGCCTTCTCAATTGTTTTGTCTATATTATCCTGCAATCCTGTTATTTGCTCGCGCATTATGGATTTATCCAGCTTTTCTGTTTTGTCCTTTATTGTCTGTAATAAATCCATAACTTTATCCTTATCTGTCACTGCTATAAATGATGTGATATTTGTGTCAACTATATCATCTATCTCATTCCATACCTGAATCTTTGCGTCTAAGCTGTCAAAATCCTCTGATTTTGCATATAGCTCATTTATTTGCTTCCATAGCTTTTTGTATTCTTCATATGTTTTTTCTGTCTGTTGTATCTTTGCTCCATCATACTGGCTAATCAATGTCAGACAATCTGATATCTCACAGTATATTCCTGCCTCCGGATGATTCTCCTTTACTTCCTTGAACCACTGCGCCGCACTGGAGTATCTGTCTTTTTCCACATTGATTTCGTAGTAGAATAAAAAGCTTTCACCAATCTTATAGCATACATCCTCATATCCCTTTGGATTTTTTTCTTTCAGCTTTGCCATAACATCATATGTATGCACCCGGCCATTGTGGTCCTTGCAATCTATACCTACCATCAGCCTGTTCAATATCTGCGCCTCATCCCTGTCCAGCACAAAATCGTCTGTCAGTTTGTCATTCAGCTTAAGATATGCCTCCGTCCTTGTCGGGTCGGTGACTATAGCCGTGTAATATCCATTGTCATAATTGTCATAGGTATCCGCTTCTTTTAATATGCTATTATAGTTTTCATTTTTTTTGTGTTCTGCCGCACAATAGCTTAATACTGTGCTTGTTCCAAGCAGCATCGTCAAAACTGATGTGGTGATAAATACCGCAAGCTTTCTCTTTAGATTCTTCCTATACATGTCGTCAATCTCTGTATAGTGCTCAAGGTCATACATCAGCTCAGCTGCGCTCTGATATCTGTTGTTTGGATCCGGCTGTGTACACTTTGTAATAATACGTTCAAGACCACCTGACAATGTTGGGTCAATTTCTCTGATCGGCCTTATTTCGTAAGGTGGCTCACAGGGATTCATTCCCGTAACAAGATGATACATTGTGGCTCCCAGACAATATATATCTGTTCTCGCGTCTGTCTGCCCCATTCCACCAAACTGTTCCGGTGCAGCATATCCCATCGTGCCAAGACATGTTGTATCCTCTATGTTATTTTCCTTATATTCCCTTGCTGTTCCAAAATCTATAAGCACCACATTTCCATCAGGCTTTAGCATTATGTTTGCCGGCTTCATATCACGATATATGATTGGCGGGTTCTGTGAGTGCAGATACCCAAGAACGTCGCATAGCTGTTTGGCCCACTTTATCACATTTTTCTGCGACTGGGCTCCGTACTCCTGCAATGCTGTCTTGAGAGAATTTCCCTCTATATAATCCATTACGATAAGGAATCTGTCATCCTCATCTATGACATCGACAATATCAGGAAGACTGGGATGGCTCAGTTTTTTGAGCATATTGGTCTCCGCAACAAGACTTTGCTTTACCACCTCAAAATCCTTTACTCCATCCTTTCTGACCTCTTTTATTGCCCACTGTTTGTTTGCCCTTTCATTCATAGCCAGGTACACAACGCTCATTCCGCCGTGTCCAACTTCGTTTAGTATCTTGTATTTTCCGTCAATTAAAGAGCCTATTTCAAGCATCTGTTCCTCCTACTGTGCCTTTATGAGCGCTGCTGTTATATTATCGCGCTCTCCTCTTTGCATGCTGAGTCTGATGAGCTGCTCCAGTCTGTCGTGCATATTCTGCCCATCTACAGTTGCTGCCGTTTTCAGCATCTCATAGATTTCCTGTTCTGATACCTCATGCCTGAAGCCATCTGAACAAAGCAGAAGTGACATTCCATTTTTCATTGCCCCGGTCCTGTACTCCGGCTTTACTTCTGCTGATGCCCCGACACACTGCAGCAGTACATTCCTTCGCGGATCTCTCATAGCCTGCTCCTGTGTCATATTTCCATTCATAATTTCCCGCTGTACATATGTCTGGTCTGTCGTAAGCCTTTCTATATGGTCTGAAAGGCTATATATTCTGGAATCGCCCACGTTTATAATGTAGTAGGCTTTTTGCGTGACAAGCAGCGCTACCACTGTTGTTCCCATGTTTACTGCATGTGCTTTGCCATATGCTTTTATTTTTTCGTTCTGCTGCTGTATTACTTCATCCCACTGTCTTTCCAGAATCAGACTGTCAATATCCGGGTTCGACGATTTGCAAAGCTCAGGCAGCTGCTCGTCACTCCATCTGTCAAATGCTCTGACTACAGTGGCACTGGCCAGCTCACCCTTCGATAAGCCGCCCATGCCGTCACATAATACTGCAAATGCCATGTCTCCTTTGCATGTTGAGAAGCACTTTACCAGCAGACTATCCTGATTAGTTTCTTTTACGATTCCTCTGTCCGTGTCAGCTGCTATTTCAAATCTCATACTCACTCCTCCCAGAATTCAAAATCTTCGTTGCCAAGTCTGCCTTGAAGGGCATGCGCTTTCGCGCATGCCACAGACATTGTTGTTTTTCCCACACCACCACATGGTGATGTAAATACATAGGTAATTATCTTATTGCTCATCATTGTCTTTCTTTTCTTTCATCTTTTTTCTCATATAATAAACGATTATCAATATCGCAATTATAAGTACAAATAATAATATTGCTCCAATTATATATACTGCCTTATCATTGTTTGTTTCTACTGATTTGACATCTGACGAATTTGATTCCATAGGTACATCATCTTCGACAATCTCTGTATCTGCTTCTGTATCCTTACCATATATTTTTTTCACTTTATTGGTCTTTCCACCTTCGTCAACAGAACAGTCTGCACACTCTACCATAAGCCTTGAATCACCGTCTTTTGCAGAGAGCACCTCCTTAGGTACTTCAAACTCTATCTTTCCGTCATGCTTGTCCAGATAGTCAAGCATATCGTCTCCCGACATTTCCTTGATAACCTTTTTTTCTTTGTCATCCGAGCCCACTACAGTAATCTTTACACGTCCAAGCTTTCCGCCATCATCCTTCGGCATCAATACTGCATTCTTTGAGCCAATATAGTTTTCATTGTTTTTATCTACACCTGTCAATGTATATGTAGGTGCTGTCTTGTCCACAATAAATTCAATATTTACACTCTTCACATCACTGTAGGCAACTGAATCTGCTTTGTCCTTTGTCTCCACAACGATATTGTACTGACCCTCTTTTTCAAATACCGCATTTGATATCACATATTCGTACTTATGCCAGCCATCGCTTTCACTTACATTATTCACACTGAAGTCTGTTCCCTGCTTAAGTGCTTTTCCATTTACTTTGACAGTACAGCTGGTAACTTCATCCGGATTTATCTCTCTGACTACCACATCATGGTATACCTTCTGCACATAGTAATCCTTTACAAGCTTCATCGTATTGTCATCCAGCGAGAAGATTGAACCGCCTTTGTTTATGGAGAAATCCATCAATTTTTCTCCCTGCCCTGCAGTCTCTGTCACCTGCTTTCCGCCTGCATCTATAATATTGACTGTTTCATAAGAATTTCCGGCCTTATCCTGTGCATGGCATGTCAGTGAATACACTCCATCCTCATTGAGATTTCTAAACTCTACACGTTGTCCGTTTGAAATTGATATCACATTTCCGGTAATCGTTTTTCTTACGAATCTGCTATTTTCATATACCTCAACTGTAAGCACCGGTGAAAAGTATTCAAGATTAGTATCTGTGCACTCTATTACAAATGACATATTTCCTGAATGATTGTTTACTGAGCCCGGGGTTACTCCGTTGATTGTTACAACAGGCTTTGTCGTATCTATGCAGAACTCCTGCTTTGCAAGGTCTTTTGCCTTATTGCCGGCTTTGTCTGTATATGCAAGTGACCATGTATATGTGGCATCCGCATCAAAGCTTAATGTTGCCGTATGTATATCACCATTATCTGACCAGCTTCCAAATGCCGGTGCTGCTACTGATTTTCCTGCATCCTGCGCAGTCATGCTCAGTGCTATTCTGCTTGTATCAAAATTGTGCTCTGTGATTGTCACAGTTGCTGTTCTCTTGTTATTATAATAGTTTCCGTTTGATGCACTGTTGTTATCATATGCTACCGAAATAACAGGTGCTGTCGTATCAATTGTAAATTTTGTCGGTGCAAGCGAATTTGCATAATCCACTCCTGCTGCGGCATTTCCCGCAATGTCTTTTACTCCGATTCCAAATGTGTAATCGTCATCATGTCCGTAATATATTGTGGCAACATGTACTGTATCATCACCGTTACCGCTTCCACCTTCTGTGCTCCAGTTTGAAAGAGCAGGTGCCTTACCTGCTGCGGCTTTTATTTCCGCTGCTACCTTTGATGCATCAAAGTTACGCTCTGTTACTTTTACGGTTGCTGTTCGCGGTGCTTTGAAGTATGCTGTGTCTCCAAATGATGTATCTGCACTGTTATTGTCATAGCTTACCTGCACTGTTGGTGCTGTTGTATCTATTTTTATGTATTTTGTTACTGTGTATGCCGTTCCTGCATTGTCTGTTGCGGTAACATCTATACGCACTTCATTACTGTTGTTTGAAGCCGCGCTTATGTCAAATTGCTCTGTTACATGATTTTCCAGATCTTTTAAGCCCGCTGCTGTCTTATCATAGCTATATAATGTTCCATCCTGTGTCGTCTGTCCCATATTTGTTACCGTATAGTTTACGCTCTTTATTCCTGATGCAACTCCTGTGGCATTCTCATCTGATACCTCTATACTTACCGGCACATCTGCACTGTACACTCCTGATGCTGTCTCAGGTGTGATGACTGATATTGCCGGTGCGCATGTATCAACTACCAATCCATTTGTGCTGATATATGAAACATTACCGCTTAAATCTGTAACCCTGACATATACCACGCAGTTTTTGTTCTCGCATTCTATCGGTTCACTGAAGGTGCCATCCTCATTAAGGCTGTCAAGTGTCTTCCAGTCAGCCTCATGAATACTGTCTACGTCAATTATTGCATCCTCTGCTGAAACGAAATACTCTGCTGACTTGATGCCGCCATGCTCATCTCCAAGCTGTCCGGCAATATTGACCTTCTTGGCAGCAAATCTTGAAATCTCATATTTGTCTTTTGGCAGCAATAAATCCCACACGGTATCCATGCCTGTTGAAAGTCCGTCAAACCTGATATTTCCTGTCGGCGACTGTACGTCAATTACAAACTCTGCTGATTTGTCTCCTTCTATCTCAAATCCATTATCTGAATTACCACACAAATCTTTTGCACTGACACTCAGCTCATACTTGTGTCCTGCATTGAATACGAGCTGCTTACTGTAAACAGCTTCTGCTCCCTCGCCTGTCTTTACCCAGTATGACTTTTCAGACCATGCATCTGACTGTGTCTGTTCATTTCCATCAACCTTTACATTGATTTTTGTTTCATCTGGGTCAAAGAAAAGCTCATTCTCTTTTACCGAAATGGTTGCAATCCTGTTTTCCCTGTAATACTCAGTGCCTTTTACACTGCTGATGCACTGTGGATCCGGCTGCTCAGATGTACCATATGTCACTGTTATTACAGGCGCTGCCTTGTGAATATAAAATGGCTGGCTGCCGCTTGCTGTCAAATCCGCTACAGTCACGTTTCCTGCCTCATCAACAGCTTTAACATATACATCTACCTTTTTATCCAGATAAGCCTCAGCCGATACATTTATGATTCCTGATTCATCAAGCTCATTCCATGCACCTTCATCATCCGATACTGACTGATCATCTGTCACTATCTGGTATTTTGCTGATACAACACCTGAAATGCTGTCAGCTACACTTGTTTTTATACGGACATCGTCATTGAAATATTTTCTGTTTTTGCCCGCTTCAGGCTCTATACTGACATCAGGTGACTGACTGTCCATGCTGAACTTGAAGCTGTCACCTTTAACCTCTGTCTTAAGACCGGCATAATCAGTTGCCTTTACTGAAAGCATCAGATCAATTCCGTTAAACTGCTCTGCTGCCGGAATGGTTATCCTTCCTTCCCCGCTTGCGTCAAGCTCAACAGTCTGTCCTGATACAATTTTCCTTTTCCCATCAAATACAGTGTATTCAACACTCTTAATTCCTGATAAGCTGTCATCAGCCTTAACGATATAGCTTATATCATCCTTATGCCAGCCTTTTTCATCGGCTGCTGTCATGGTATCCTGGGACACTGTAAGCTCCGGTGGCAGTGTATCAACAACCAGCTTCGATGTGGAGAAAAATGCTGTCTCGCCATTACAATTGTCCTGAGCCTTTACATATACGTTATATGAAGTATCCTTCAGATCAGATGTATTAATCTTGTACTTATATCGGGCATCATATGTATCCTCAATAAGCTCTAACGGCTTCCATGCTGAATCATCAAGCGCTTTTACCTGCTCATCATTTAAAATACTGCCACTTTCATCTGATTTATTCACATAGTAGAATGCCTGCTTTATTCCGCTGATATCCTCCAGCTGTCCATATACATTTGATGCCTGCTGACTGACCATATTCTGCTCGTCTATTAAATCAGCATCATATCCAATAGTACCTGAAGGCGCTTTTCTATCCACATAAAACGGCTGCTCTATTGAGCTTGTATCATTACACTCATGCTCCGCCTGATCCTTCGCATACATTCCGATTATCTGATATTTGTGTTCCTCATCCGCTTTTGTACCAAATGTGATGCAGCTGCTATAATCAGCCCCTGTCACGATCCAGTCACTATACTCTATTCCTGCATCAATCAGCTTCTGGGCATTATCGACATCAAATACATCGAATTCTTCCCGGTCATCAACCTTTACCCAAAGCTGTGTGGAACCATCATCCAAAGAGACATCGTGGATATTCATGTCTACTTTTCTGACATTTCCATAATAATCCACAGCATCCTTTGTGAAAGCAGGTTTATCATCCTCCTTTGGATTCAATGTTATCTTTGGAGGCTGTGTATCATATTTGTAGTCGAGCCGCAGACTTCCAATATCTGTGATAGCTCCGCTTTCCTTGTCCTTACGTGCTATTACAAGAGTCTGTCTGTTATCACCCTGCTGTGGCATAAGCTGATATTTATCAGCTTCAATCCATTCATCACCTTTTCTAACCACATATACCGCCTGATTGTCACTTGCCAGCGATAATGTAGGTGCTTCTACATAAAACTGTGTACCCTGCAGCATTGTCCCTGTCAGGCTGTTATTCATACTGCTGTAATCATATTCTTTGATGGTAACAGTATATTCTGCCTCTGCTGACTTATATTTGTCATCTTCTGCTTTTGTCACCTTTATCCTTACAGTTCCGGTATCCTTTGCTGTCCATATACCGTTTGATGCAAAGTCTGTATCCTTTTCAATCAGATTTTTGCCTTCTACAACAGTGTATTTTAAATTGTCAACGGCTGCATCCGCCCTGTCGGATTTTACCACCGGAACAACTTTGTTCCCCACATAAATATCATCCGCCGGTGTATACTCTACCGTCAGCTGCTGTGGCTGTTTTTCCTCGGTGGCATTATTATCCGAATCCTGTTCATCTGGAATTTTACTGTCAGATATATCATCCGAAGCTGCGTCGTTAGATATATCATACTCTGAAGAGGGTGTATCAGCACTTACCTGTGTTGCCGGAAGCGATGTCGCACCCATTACAGAAGCTAGCATGATTGCTAGTAACCTGTTAAGTTTTTTATTAAACACTCTCATATCTCCTTTTCTATAGTATTTTTTGTAACTATTCCGTTACGATTTTATTTATATTCCCACTCTTCATTCCATTATACAAAACAATGGTCACACAACGGTCACACGGAGACAACTTTGTGAAAACTGCATAATAAAAGCGCCGAAAATTACATATTTTTTAGACAATTTTCGGCGCTTTTTTGGATTATTTTTTTGTAACTATTATTTACTATACTTGTTGTATATCTTTTCAAACGCAGGCATAGAGTGCTTTATCATTTCCCTGTCCACACAGTATGATATTCTCACCCAGCCCGGACAGCCGAAGCCGTCTGCTGCTACTATGAGCACATCCTCCTCCTTTGCCTTCTCGCAGAATGCATTGCTGTCATCCTCGAGTGCCTTTACAAACATATAAAAGGCTCCGTCCGGCTTGAAGCAGTGATAGCCTATCCTTGTGAGTCCCTCGTACAGAAGGTCTCTGTTTTCTTTGTAGGCATTGATATCACCGGTTGCCCCCTGGCATTTTACTATCATCTTCTGGAACAGGCTTGGTGCACACACGTAACCGAGAGCTCTTCCCGCACCACAGACTGCTGCATACAGCTCTGCCTTATCGTACACCTCATCAGGCACGAGGACGTATCCTATTCTCTCTCCCGGCAGTGAAAGTGACTTGCTGTATGAGTAGCATACCAGTGTGTTGTCGTAATATTTGGTCACAAACGGTACCTTGATTCCGTCGTAAACTATCTCCCTGTACGGCTCATCTGCGATAATGAATATCGGTCTTCCTATCTCCTTAGACTTTTTCTCAAGGAGGTCTGAGAGCTTTTTGATGGTCTCCTCAGAATAGACTGTGCCGGATGGGTTGTTTGGTGAATTGATTATGACACCTCTGGTGTGCGCATTGATTCTCTCCTCAAGAGCCTCAAAATCTATCTGAAAATGCTCTGTGTCTGCAGGCACCTCTACAAGCCTTGCTCCTGCTGCATTCACAAATACCTTGTACTCCGGGAAATATGGCGCTATGGTAATAAACTCATCATATGCGTCGCTTGTCAACGCACGAAAGCAGATTGACAGCGATGCCGCTGCTCCCATTGTCATGTAAAGGTTGTCCGCATTAAAATGTGTACCATGTGTGTTGTTCAAAAACTCAGCTATCGCCGCTCTCGTTTCCACGTCTCCCTGTGCTGACGTGTATCCGTGCAGCGCAACAGAATCATAATCTGTCACAAGCTCCTTTATTGTGTCGTTTACTATCTGCGGAGCCGGTATGCTCGGGTTTCCTATTGAGAAATCATATACATTTTCCTTACCCACAATTGCTGCTCTTTTTTTACCATACTCAAAAAGCTCCCTGATTGCTGAGCGCACGCTTCCGAGCTGGTACATGCTTTCGTTTACTACCATTTTCTTGTCTCCTTATCTCTGATGTTCTTGCATATTTACCATTATAATATCTCTGCTTATGACATACAAATTTCTTTATAAACATCTCTTTATACACATATTGTTACCATTCATGACCGTTTATCCTGATATGAATGCCTCCATCCCGGCACGCTTCGTCATATCAATATGCTCCTTAAGCTCGCGGGCTGACATTCGCAGTGCCCCCAGGCTCATGACCGTCTGCTGCTCCAGTCCGTCAGAGGTTGCCACTGTTACCTTGTACCTGTCACGTATGCCAAACACAGTCTTTTCGATAAATGCATCGGCTGTCTCGTCCTGCTTTGTATACACAACCTCTATGTTGTGGAAGGTCTCGCGCTTTCCGGCATTGCCCTTCACCTTGTACGCATCAAACACCAGCAGCAGATGACAGCCCTTATAGCCCTGGTAATCCGATAAAACATCCTTCAGCGCATCTCTCGCCGAATCAATGTTTATGCGCGAGAGCTCTTTTAAATCCTCCCATGCAAATATTATATTATATCCGTCAACTATCAGGTACTCTTCCCCCGGGGATTTCTTCGGATAAATCGGATTGCCGTGCTTATCATGCTTTACTGTGCGCGGTTTACCACTTAGGCCTTCATACTCATTTTTCTTTTTACCTGACCATTTGCGCCTCTGATCCTCTGCGATATCGTTTTTTCCCATGCCAAACTCCCTGGCATAAACATCTGCAAGCTGCGCATCAAGCTCCACCGATGACATACCTGAAACAGCTTTCTCAAAGCTCGTCCTGCGGCGGTTTCCGGCAAGCGCCTGCGCATCTTCCGCTGAAAATGCATTCTGCGTGCGGGCACTCGCTGCAAGTGCCTCCTCAGACTCATCTCCGTGGTAGACATACGGCAGGTGCATATGCTCCGGGACCTCATCCCACGGCACCACGTAGCCTGAGCCGTGCGCACAAAATACCGAGCCTGTCGGATTGCGGAAATCCTCCTCGCTGTCATAGTGCATCTGCGCAATCACCTCCGCAGGATTGTGACACTCATCATAACCCCACAGCTCCAGTGTCAGGTGCCCGAGCCCCTTTGTATACGCATGCACCAGACTCACATAATCCTGCATTGTCGCAACCGGTGCCTTTCCTGTAATTGTTGCCATCCCCCTCCCAGCGGTTGTGGCAAACTGCGGGCTCCCGGCTCTTGCAAATCTCTGCTCCAGATCTGTCATTGCACGGCCGACATACTCCATCGGCACCTGTAGGATAAAGCTGTAGTATGGCTCAAGCAGCACGCTCTCTGTGGATTTAAGCCCCTGGCGGATTGCTCTGTATGTAGCCTGGCGGAAATCGCCTCCCTCCGTGTGCTTTACATGTGCTCTTCCTG
>ERZ779681.429-NODE-429-length-14656-cov-1.86405_pt1 | contig 14656 bp, 12 predicted proteins | sample MGYA00511905_ERZ779681 | MGnify/ENA primary metagenome ERZ779681 (study PRJEB29588, sample SAMEA2144578) | human gut metagenome | biome: human gut; feature: human-associated habitat; material: faeces | place: Denmark | collected 2008/2010 ... | reverse complement strand
AAGTTTCAAGAAGTTCTTGTCTTATTCTTGTTTTTACACCTTCTCCAAAAAGAGAACCGTCTGGTAATACAATACCTGCACGTCCTTGTGGTTTTAACATTTTCATTATGTATACTAAAAATAAGTCAGCTGTTTCACGAGTTCTAAAACTTGCCGGAAAATTATTTTCAATACCATCTTCTTCAATACCTCCAAACGGAGGGTTTGTAACAATACAATCTACTCTATCAGCAGGTGAAATATTATTAATCGGTTTTGATAGAGTATTATCTCTTTTAATATTTATTGGAGTATCGATTCCGTGCAAAATCATATTTGTAGTACATAACTGATGCGGAAGAGGTTTCTTTTCTATTCCAAATATAGAGTTATTCAGAATTTCACCTTCTTTTGTTGTATCTGTTTGTTTTTTCAAGTGTTCTATTGTACAAGCAAGAAAACCTCCTGTCCCACAAGCAGGGTCTAGGACAGTTTCACCAAGTTTTGGGTCAACCATATCTACAATAAATTGAGTTACTGCTCTTGGGGTATAATATTCCCCTGCATTACCTGCTGATTGAAGGCTTTGCAATAGTTGTTCATAAATATCATTGAAAAGGTGTCTGTCTTCACTTGAATTAAAGTCAATTTCATTAATTTTATTGATAACTTGTCTTAGCAGTGTGCCAGATTTCATATAGTTATAAGTATCTTGAAAAATATTACTTATAATCAAAGCTTGTTTATTTGAATCGTTATCAAGGTTTTGCAGGTATGGAAACAGGTCATTATTAATAAAATCTATTAAATCATCTCCAGTTAGACCTTCATCATTTTGAGCCCAATTTTGCCAACGATATTTTTCATCAAGTGGAGATTTGTAATCATCTTTCATAATCTCTGCTTCATCTTCTTTATCAGCAAAGATTTTTAAAAACAACATCCAAACGATTTGCGATAGTCTTTGTGCGTCACCGTCAACGCCTGTATCTTTTCGCATTATGTCTTGTATTGATTTTATTACACTTGATATATTTGGCATTTAGTTATCCTCTAATTATAAAATTTATAAATATTTTGCTCACACAAATTTTTTGCATTATTTAATTTATTTAATAATTCTTCATATTCCAGTGTATAAGAAATATCACCATCATTTTCTTGAATTGGTGCATAGTCATCCCAAAAATTTTCATAATAAACTTTTACTCCTGAATTAAAGCTTTGAAATTTTATTTTTGTGTATTCTTGAATAACAGCTTTAAAATATATTAGATTCTTTAAAAATTCGGTTTCAGTATTCTTTTGGACTAACTTATATTCATATAATATTATATTTATTTCTTCTAATAATTTTTCTAATATATATCTAGTTTCTTGTTCATTAGATATTAGTTCATAATTATGTAATAATTTTAAAAACTCATCAATTGTTTTTATGTAATTTCTATTAATTCTATAAATCTTCTTTAATTTAATTTCTTCTTTCCATGAATTTAACGCCTGTTTCGCATAATATGCCATAAATCCAGTAGCCAGCATCATTAATAAGGTTGAAATTGCTGATATCCACTCTGCCCAATTTATCCCTTGAGGTGTAGATGTAATTGTAAAATTAATTAAAGAACTAACCATCAAGCTACCTCATTATCATTAAAGAGCTCTTTTTCAAGTTCTTTTATTGCTTCTTCATACTTGGTTTTGCCACCAAATTCTTTGATTATTTCCATTGGTGTCCCGATTTCATCAAAAGGTTGAAATTTCAATATTTCTCTATTTTCAATCTCTTCAATACCGTCATCTGCAAATTTATCAATTAAGGCATTAAGAACTTTTCTCGCTTTTTCTGAATATTTGCCAAAGTAATTTCTTTTTTTAACTTTTTCTGCTCTTTCTTTTCTTGATAATGGCGACATATCGAAAGTTACATGGCAAATCAAATCAAAAACACTCAAGTCTTTGCCTGTTTTTTGTTTAACTTCTTCTCTCAATTCATCAAGCATTACACCTTGTTCTATTAGTTCATCAATAATTGCCGATTTTTTATCAGCTTCTGACCATTTTTTTATGAAATCATCCATTGTAGCAAACTGAGCTTTTAGATTCTTTTTGGTATAATCTACAAGGCTTTCAGTTATCAGTTTGCCGTCTTTGCCATAATATTGAACTCTTTCACCTACTTGTACAATTTCAATTCCATTCACATAAAATTTTTTAGTAGGATTTTCAACATCTGTAATATCAATATTAGGTGGAATTTCTACAACGGTTTCATCTTCAAGAAGTTCATCAATCAAAGTTTCAACTTCCTCCTTTGTTTGCTCATCTTTTGGCATTTCTTCGGTTTCTTTTACGTCTTTTATCTGAACAGGTTCGCCGTCAAAATCTTTATCTTCAAAAAGTCTTGTAACCCCTCTAAAATCGAGAATAGTAAAATACCATTTGCCATAATCAGGTCTTAAACGTGTTCCACGACCGATAATTTGTTTAAATTCTGTCATTGAATTGATGTTGCTATCTATTGCTATAAGTTTGCAAGTTTTAGCGTCAACTCCTGTTGTCATTAGTTTTGAAGTCGTCGCAATTACAGGATAAGTAACTTCAGGATCAATAAAGTTATCGAGTTCTTTTTTACCTTCATCGTTATCGCCTGTAATTTGCATTACATATTTTGAGTTCTCTGCTACCATATCAGGATTTTCATTCACCAAAGCTTGACGCATTCTTGCTGCGTGGTCAATATCAGTACAGAAAACAATTGTTTTATCATATCTGTTATTATTCTTTAGGTATTGAGTTATTCTTTTTGCGACAAGTTCTGTTCGTTCATCAACAACAATTTTTTTATCAAAATCTTTTACATTAAATTCCTCATTAGGAACTTCATTCCCATATTTATCAATTGTACCTTGTGGAAGTTTTAAGCCATCCATATCAATATTAATTATCGGTCTAATAACTTTGTATGGAGCAAGAAAACCATCTTCAATACCTTGTTTTAGAGAATATGTATACACAGGCTCGCCAAAATATTCGATATTTGAAATGTCTTTTGTTTCTTTAGGTGTTGCAGTTAGACCTAAATGAGTAGCTGATGAAAAATAATCTAATACCTCTCGCCAAGCTGAATCATCTTTTGCACTTCCCCTATGACACTCATCAATTACAATTAAATCAAAGAAATCTTTTGAAAATTCTTTGTAAGCGTCTTTGTCTTCATCGTTCCCAGTAATACCTTGATACAAGGCTAAATATATTTCATAAGATTTATCAATATGACGTTTTGTAATCTTTGTCATTTTATCGCCAAATGGTGCAAAATCTTGGCTTTTTGTTTGATCAACTAAAATGTTTCTATCAGCTAAGAATAAAATACGTTTTTTCTTCTTAGCTTTCCATAATCTCCAAATGATCTGAAATGCAGTATAAGTCTTACCTGTACCTGTTGCCATAACTAAAAGGACTCTATCTTGACCTTTTGCTATTACTTCTACTGCTCTATTAATTGCAATTCTCTGATAATATCTTGGCTCCTTATTACTTGAAACATCTTTATGATAGTTTTGGGTGTAAACTTTTTCTGTTTCTGCATCTTCGATTTGTTTGAATTTTTTAAATTTTTCCCATAATTCTTGTGGAGTTGGGAATTCATCTAAAGGTAATTCTATTTCTTTTTTACCTAAATCAACCGTTCTATCGTGGAATAAAAAAGCATCTCCATTTGAAGAAAATACAAAAGGAATATCAAGAGTTTCTGCATATTCTATTGCTTGCTGAATACCTGCTCCTACACTATGCTTATTGTCTTTCGCTTCAATAACTGCTAAAGGAATATTGTTTTTATAATATAGGATATAATCAGCTCTTTTACCTTTGCCACGTGAAACAAGCTTACCTCTAACAATAACTTTTCCTGCAGTAAAAGAAACTTCTTCCCTAATTTGCGAGTCTTTATTCCACCCAGCTTTTAGTATTGCAGGTGTTATAAATTTTGTACAAATATCACGTTCTGATAAATCTTTTTTATACATTAAGACCTCGCAGCTTATGTGATAATTCTATCATGAAAATATTGTTTTTACTTTTTAAACGCAAGTTTTAATATAAATTAAGGTTTATTTTTGCTGATTGCTTGTGTTTATGTTAGACTGTCTAAGAGGTATTTTGTGATAAAAAAACTGACAGATATAAAAGTTTATCATATTTTACACGTTGATCGTTTGGAATCTGTTTTATCAGATGGTTATTTATATTGTGATGCTCTAATTACAAATAGACAAATTAATGGAACAACAATAGGAATGTCACAAATTAAAGAAAGACGTTTAAATAAACTTTTATCATCATTCGAAAATTTAACAGTTGGGCAATGTGTTCCATTTTATTTTTGTCCACGTTCTGTTATGCTATATGTAATTAGTTGTAGAAATAATCCGGATTTGCAGTATTCACTGGGACAGGATAACATTCTCCATTTGGAATTTGAATTAAGCAAAATTTTAGAATGGGCAGAAAAAAATAGTTTAAAGGCTTGCTATACAACTTCTAATGCAGGAAGTTCTTATTTTAGTGACTATTCTAATTTTGATAAGATTATCGAATTATTGGATTGGGATGCAATTAATTCTATTCACTGGGCTGGGCCTGATGTTGATAGACAAGTAAAAGAAAATAAGCAAGCAGAGTTTTTAATAGAAAGTAAAGTCCCTGTAGATTTAATAACTACTATTGGAGTGTATAATTTAAAAAATCAAACGGAAGTCAGTAAAATACTAACTAAATACAATATTTCGTCTAATATAATGCTAAAGAAAGACTGGTATTATTAATTTATAAAGAGGTTAATATGTTTGAATATAAAACAGGAAATATATTACAAGAACAAACAGACGCTATTATCAATACCGTAAACTGTGTTGGTATTATGGGGCGTGGTATAGCATTACAGTTTAAACAAATGTATCCTGAAAATTTTAAAGCATACAAACAAGCTTGTGATAAAGGAGAAGTTGAGCCTGGCAAGATGTTTATTTATAATTCTGGACTTTTGTTTAACCCTAAGTATATAATTAATTTCCCTACCAAAAGACATTGGAAAGGGAAAAGTAAGGTACAAGATATAAAATCAGGTTTAGTTGCATTAAAAGATGACATAATAAATTATAAAATAAAATCCATTGCAATTCCTCCTTTGGGGTGTGGGCTTGGAGGACTTAATTGGGATGAAATAAAACCTATTATAGAGCAGGTATTAGGAGATTTACAAGATGTAAAAATTGTTATTTATGAACCTGCTAATAATATAGAACAAGTAAAAAATAAAGAAGTACCAGAATTAACATTAAGTAGAGCGGCTTTAATTGAACTTATAAATCGTTATTTACAAAGTATGCTTGACCCTTTTATTACTTTACTTGAAATACATAAGCTTATGTACTTTTTACAAGAATCAGGGCAGAATTTAAGGTTAAATTATAAAAAAGCTTTATATGGTCCATATGCTCAAAATTTAAGACATGTTTTAAATTTATTAGAAAAACATTATATTGAAGGCTATGATGGTGAAGATGCACCCGATAAACATATTACACTATTACCAGGTGCTATAAAAGACGCCCATTTATTGTTAGAAAAAGATTTAGATTTGCTTAATAAAATAAATAAAGTTTCTGAACTTGTAGGCGGATTTGAAACTCCATTTGGATTAGAATTATTGGCGACTGTGCATTGGCTAATGTCAAAAGAAAATAAAACAGAATTAAATGATTTAATATCAGCGGTATACTCTTGGAACGTTAAAAAACAAAAATTTTCAAAAAAACAAATTGAAATTGCATATAATGTTTTAATTCAACAAGCATGGGTATAAATATTTTATACAAACACTTCAATTTCCTAAAAATATGTTATTTTCTAGTTATTTATAATATAGTTACAAAATATATTATTAAAATCATGACATATATATTAGATAGTCTAGCTTTAATCTTTTACTACTATTGGAAAAATTTAGCGTATGTATAAACTAAATATGTAAATATTTTGAGTTTTATTAAATAATCAAATTATATGTTACAAACAACCATTTAAGGTGTTTCTTTACAATGAGAACCACAAAACGAAGTTTTGTCTATGGTTCGAGCGCGAGGAAGCTGAGGGCGAAGTGCTTTTGGGTTATGTGATGAAATCACATCAGCCAAAACACGAAGACCCGTTAAACGCGACCGAGCAAGACAATCCCACCACCTCCTCCATTTAGAAAAAGAACAGAGTTATCTCTGTTCTTTTTTTGAGTTTAAGTTTTATGTCTAATATATAAATAAGAATTTCCACTAGCAAATTTTATAATTACTGGTTTTATAACAATAATAGTACAGTTTTATAATTACGGAATTTATATATGGACATAACTCAAATTGCTTTTAGGGCAAACAATATTACAATATTAAGCAATCAACATTCAAAAAACATTAATCACAATAACTCAACTAATTCTATAAAACCTTTCAAAGACTCCAAGATGCCGATAGTTTCGCCGAATTATTTTGCGAATGTTTCTTTTAGAGGGCATTTAGATTGGAATGCTATTGCTGATTACACTTCTGATATGGGGAAACGTATTTATTCAAAACGACATGTAACTAATTTATCAAAAGTTCATGAAGGTGCAAATGGTATTGTCGAAGGTCTGGGCTTACCAAAAGAGTGGACGAGTAGAATTAAAGATGTTTCCAAGTTTGATAAAGACGGGTTTATAACATCTTTTGGTGAAATTTTGAAAAAGAGAGAAAATTTACAGATTTTGACAGGTTGCAATCAGGGTTATCTGATTTGTTCCAAAAACATGGAATTATAGATGAAAAAACTCCGTTTTCTGTAAAGTATATCGGACATGGCTTTCAGGCTTGGGCTTACAGAATCGGTATAGGCGAAGATAAAAGCTCTGGCGTAGTTGCAAAGTTATTCAAACGTGATAACAACTTTTTGCAAAACCATGGGAATCATACAGAACAAAATTTAGCTGAGTATGTTAAAGAGTATGCAGGTGATAAATCAGAGTTTACTCCGTTTTATTATGGCGATACAAAACATGGGTTGATGACTGTGAAATATATACCTTCATCAATAGAAGCTCCTACTCAAAAACTTGATTTAATAGATTTGGGAATTCGATATGGTGATGCAACTCGTAATAATATAATAAATGGTTGGATTTTAGACTATGGTGGAATAGAAACAGCTACAAATCTTGTAGGGAATAAGTTGGCTCAAGATGTTCATAAATCGATAAAATATGCAAACTCTCCCGAAGAAAAAGTTAGTATTTTTAACAAGATTATCTCTCAAAATGATGGTTCAGATGAGTTTAAAGATAAGGCTATCGGACTTATTCACAGTGTAAAATATTTGCCAAAAGATATTCAAGCCGAAAAGTATCAAGAATGTTATGATTTAGGGAGTTACAGGGGTAATATTGCATTGATTCAAAATATCAAAAATTTTGAACATACTCCTGAGCTGGATTCACTGACCGAAAAACTTACTACAAATGTTGATGATATAAAAACTCAAGAAACTATTGCAAAAGAAATTAGTCATATACCTTCAAAAATTGCTCATAAATTTTTTGAAGATAATGCGAATACAAAACATTCTGCAACTATAAAATATTTGGCTCGTAATATAAATCAATATTATAAGGATATGCCAAATCGTGTAAATATTTACAAATCTTTCTCAGAAAATGCTGACCCTTATGCAAGTGTTGCTTTGATAAATTCAATGCATTATATGGGAAGTTCTCGTTATGATGAATATTTTGAAAAGTTTTTCTCAAAAAAAGACGCAATGATTAATACAACATTAGCTCGTTCGATTGATTTGTTCAACGAAGATCCAAAAACACAGCAAAAATGGATTGATAAACTTTTAACTTGCGATGATGCTCAAGTTAAGACCGGACTTTGTGAAACTGTTAAGTTTATAAATCCGGATTTAAGAGCTCCATTGTTTGAAAAACTATTAGATACAAAAGACAAAGTCGCAAAAGAATTTTTGGCAGAAAATATTACATCTGTTAAAAACTATACAAAACATTCTGAATGGGTCCCAAAATTGCTCGATGGAGCAGATAATATGGTCAGAGGGTCGTTAGTGAATTCAATTCAGCAAATACCTGATAAAAATACTAAAGAAAACTGGTTGAATATGGTACTAGATGGTGCAGATAACTGTGTTAAAAATATGGTAGATAAAAACAAAAGTTAAAATGATTCTTTCTATTGTCTAATGTTATATTAAACATCAGATTGTATGTTGTAAAAAAATAAATAATATGAAGTTTCTATATTACTCCTACTTTTTAAATGTTCGGTTGTAAATGAAGCTGATTTATATTATTATAGATAATATAATAATATATATTATTTATTATATTGTCATAATGTAATAAAAAGTAGAGGGAATAAGTTTTGGAATACAATAATATCGTAGTTGGGGCAGGCTTTTCAGGCGCAGTTATTGCAAATTTGATAGCTGATAAACTTAATCAAAAAGTTACAGTAATTGATAAGAAGGACCATATTGCAGGTAATAGTTATGATTACCGAGATAATAACGGAATTATGATTCATAAATATGGCTCTCATATTTTTCATACTAACAACGAAAAAGTTTGGAGTTATTTGAAACAATTTACTGATTTTAGCACTTATATGCACGAGGTTGTTGGGAGCCTTGATGGCATTGAAGCTCATATCCCTTTTAACTTTAACACACTTTATCAGGTTTTCCCACAAACAATGGCAAAACGCATGGAAGAAAAACTTTTAAAAGTGTTTGAATACAATAAAAAAGTTCCTATTCTGGAATTCCAAAAGCAAGATGATGAAGATTTGAGATATCTTGCTAATTATGTTTATGAAAAAATCTTTTTGAACTATACAACCAAGCAATGGGGAGTATCTCCAAAAGATGTTGATGGTGCTGTAACAGCCAGAGTGCCTGTATATCTTTCAAAAGATAACAGATACTTCCAAGACAAATACCAAGGTATTCCATTGGAAGGTTATACAAAAGTTGTTGAAAAAATATTGGCACACCCAAATATTAAAGTTGTTTTGAACAAAGATTTCGCAGAATACAAAAAAGAAAATTTAGAACTTGTTAAAAACTCACGAATTTTTTATACAGGGTCCATTGATGAGTTCTTTGATTACAAATATGGTCAACTACCATATAGAAGTGTAAACTTTAAATTTGAAACTTACGACAGAGAATTTTATCAATCACATGCTTGTGTAAATTATCCGAATAATTACGATTTTACACGGATTCATGAGTACAAACACTATTTGCAAGACAAATCAGATAAAACAGTTATTGCAAAAGAATATTCAGAATTCTTTGAACTTGGCAAAAACGAAAGATATTATCCGATTGCAAGCGAAGAAAATACAGAATTGTACAAAAAGTATTTAGCTGATGCAAGTGAAATGAGAAATGTATATTTCTTGGGCCGATTAGGTGATTATAAATACTACAATATGGATCAGGCCGTAGCCAGAGCTATTGAACTTTTTGAAGGAGTTATAAATGCCTAAGGTATCAGTTTTAGTTCCGATATATAATGTAGAAAAGTATTTAAGGCAATGTTTAGATAGTTTAATCAACCAAACTTTGGAAGATATCGAAATAATATGTATCAATGACGGCTCAACTGATAGCTCGCCTGAAATTATTTCAGAATATCAAGCTAAAGATAACAGGGTAAAAGTTATTAATAAAGCGAATTCAGGCTATGGCGCATCTATGAATATGGGTGTTGACGCTGCAACTGGAGAATATATCGGGATAGTTGAATCTGATGATTATGCAGAAAATACAATGTTTGAAAAGTTGTATAACCAAGCAAAAGCTAATGATTTGGATATTCTAAAATCTGATTTTGTCAAATATTGGGGTGATACAAACCAATGTGTAAAAGCCGGTATTATAGACAAAGACTGGTGTGATAAGGTTTTTACAACAGATGAATATAAGGAAGCGTTGAATATAATACCTTCAATTTGGTCTGCGATTTATCGAAAAGAGTTTATTCAGACTTATAATATCAGATTCTCAGAAACAGCAGGCGCCAGTTATCAAGATACAGGTTGGCATTACAAGACAATGCTTGTTGCAAAACGAATTATGCTGACAAATGAAGCTTATTTGTATTATCGCCAAGATAATCCTAATTCTTCAGTAAAATCAACAGCTAAGGCTTATGCAGTTTGCAAAGAGTTTGAATCTATTGTTGATTTTATGAAATCAAATAATTGTACCAAAAACCTCGAATATGTTTATTCAATAATGTTCAGAAGTTATAGGCATAATCTCTTGAGATTAGATGAAGCTTTGGTAGATGAGTTTATTCAATATTATTCTGATAAGTTTAAACAAATCTATAAAACAGAGAATTTGGGTGATTTATTCTTTTCTAGATGTAAGAAAAAAGAGTTGTTGCTCTTGATAAATAATCCAAAACAGTATTACAAAAAATACAAACAATATTTAATGAAAGAAAAAATAAGAAGATTTCGTAAGAAATTGTTATCCATAAACATTTCAAAACAAAGAGTGAGTATAACACTTTTTGGACGAGAAATTGTAAGAATAGGATAGAAGAAGATAAAAGGAAGATAAAATGGAGAATAGAGCTAAAGTTTCAATAATAATGCCGACATATAATGTGGAAAAATATTTTAGACAATGTTTGGAAAGTGTGATTAATCAAACTTTGACGGATATTGAAATTATCCCTGTTGATGATGGTTCTCCAGATAATTGTGGTGCAATAATGGACGAATATGCTGCAAAAGATAGCAGAATAAAACCTATTCACCAACCAAACGGTGGCTATGGTAAAGCTGTAAATTCGGGTATAAATGCTGCAACAGGTGAGTATATCGGTATTGTTGAAACTGATGACTGGTGTGATGCCAATATGTTTGAAAAATTGTACAACCAAGCTAAAAAGTTAGATGCAGATGTTTGTAAATGTGATTTTAGATATTTTTACGGCAATGATAAATACAGAGATTGTAAAGTGATATCCACGATTGCACCGGAAGGGGAAGTATTTACAGTAAAAGAAAATCCTCAAATAATGAAACACCATGTGAGTATTTGGTCGGCAATATATAAGAGAGATTATTTAAATAAAAATAATATCAGAGTAATTGAATCAAGAAGTGCAAGCTATCAAGATATGCCTTTTGCAGCTTTGGTTTATGCAAAAGGTGCAAAGATAGCTTTGGTACATGACCACTTGATGAATTATAGAGCAGAAGAAGGTATGAATTCTTCTACTATCAGAACAGACGGCAGACTAAAAATGATGCCTATAATGTGTCAGGAAGCTAAGAAAATTTTTATTGATAATAATTGTTGGGACGAAGTTAAAGAAATCGCATACAGACATTTTTATAATTGTTCATTTAGTATGTGGTTACAAACAGATGAAAAATTTAAACCTGCACATTTTGAAGAATTGCATAAACTTTTCAAAGATATGCCAAGAGAAAAGGTTAAGTATAAAAATTTTAAATTAAAACAGAAAAAAGTTTTGAAACTGATTATAAACAATGATTACAAAGGTTTAAGAAAGAATAAGTACTTGTATATTTGTTCTCCTTTTGAATTAAAACGAAGGAAATTTATACAAATCCGTTGGAATTCACATGAAAAATTTATAAGACTTTTGGGTAAAACAATAATAAAAAAAGAAGTGTAGAAGATTTCTAATTTCTATAAACTAAAAGGAAGAATAAATGCCTAAAATATCTGTAATCGTACCGGTATATGGAGTCGAAAAATATTTAAAAGAAGCTGTCGATAGTATTTTGAATCAGACAATGACTGATTTAGAAATTATTTTGATAGATGACGGTGGAAAAGATTCTTGCCCAAAAATTATTGATGAATATGCAGAGAAGGATAGTAGAATAATTCCGATACATAAACCTAATGGTGGTTATGGACAAACTTGTAATATCGGTTTAGAAAGAGCAACAGGTGAATATGTAGCTATTCTTGAGCCTGATGATTATATTGACAAAGATATGTATGAGAACTTGTATAAAGTCGCAAAAGAAAATAATTCTGATGTTGTAAAATCAAGTTTTTATGACAATTTGCAAAGTGAAACAAAAGTTTGTTGCAAAAGAATAGAATGGATTGGGGAAGAACAAATTCCTCGAGAAACTTTTAAGATAGAAGAATGTCCTTTATTCTTATCTTATCACCCAAGTGTGTGGACTTGTTTGTATAAGAGAGAATTCTTGAATAAAAACAAAATTCGTTTTATAGAAGCTCCTGGTGCAGGTTGGACAGACAATCCGTTTCAAGTACAGACAATGTGTTTAGCTGAACGAATTAATTATGTCTCAAAGGCATATTATTATTGGCGGCGCTTTCATGAAAATGATGCTGATTCTTTGAAGGATTATACTTTACCATTTAAAAGAAGTGATGAAATACATGATTGGTTGAGCGATTATAACATTGATAATCAAGACATATTGGCTTGCTTGTTTTGTAGAGAAATTGGTTATATCAAACTTGTGTTGAATATGTTAAATTTGAAAAATTGTGCAGATGCGTTCAAACGAATTAAGATGATGCTAAAACGAATGGACGATAGAATAATTTATGATAATCCATATTCAGAGGATTGGGAAAAAAAATTGTATAGTAAAATCAAACATAATTTGTTTGGTTGGTATTTAAACACTTGTCGCAAAAGAATAATAAGCATGTGTTTTAATAAAGATGTGAAATATATCAAATTTATGGGAAAAGTTATTCTGGGAAAAGAGGAATAAAACTATAGGTTTTGCTATTTTTCGTAGCAAAAAATATTTTTATGAGTTTTTAACCATATATGGAAATAAATTCAACCAACGCTTCTATCAATTTCAACGGGTATAAAACATCTTTTTCTAAAAAGTTTGAAAATTTTATGAAGAATGATGCAATTTCTGCAGAAAAAATCTCTGATTTGCAAAACTCAATGAAGAAGGTAATATCACAGAAAATGGCACCAAAATATTATATGGGCGAGGGTAGGTCTAATAAAGATTTTGTAGAATTAAGTAAAAAAACTGACAGTTATCGTCGTCATTTTGATTGTAATAATCCGAACAATTTTGTAATGAGAGTAGAATTGGCTCAATTATATCCAAGCGAGTTTTTGTCAGATTTTAATGGGAATTTACAAAGAATAAACAAACTTCCAAAATCTGAAAAAGAGTTGCAGTTCAAGATTTATTTTAAGGAGTTGGATAAGCAGTGACAAAATTAATTACATATTCAAACTCTATTTGCTCAAGGTCTTTTACCAAAGAAGCCAAACACATAACTACGAAATTGGATAAAAGATTTAAAGAGGTTATGAAAAACCTTTTTTCCAATACAACAAAATATGTTACTAAATTAGTCGATATGTTGGGGGACAAGGGTTGATGATATTTTTTAAGCACCTCAATAATACATTTAATTTGTCTCAAAATAAATCAACACCTTATTTATCCAAGCCACAAAATAATAGTGGTTTAGAGTTTAAGAATGTAGTACAAGATTCAAAGAATTTTATTTTGCATGATAAAATTCCGGTTTCATATAAAGATGGAAACGGGTATTTAGAAACATATATTGAGCCTATTCCTGATGCAAAAGATAGTGTATGGTTCATTAGTAAAATCGCGGATAAAGAGAATAAAACTTTAGGCAGTTATAACTACCAAGTAAATTTGACGTCAAAAAAAATAGGCTCAGGTTATATTCATACCGTAGGACAATACAGGCATAAAGGAATTGGCGAAATTATGCGTCTTGCCAGTCTAATGGAATTAAAAGAAAATAATATAAATGCAATAGAGATAAATGCTTTACCCGAAGCTATTCAGTTTCATCACAATTATAAATTCAAACCAAATATTACTCAAAGATTTTGGGCAATAAAAATCCTTCAAAATATTTGTAAGAATCCTAATATACAAGAAAATCACAGACAAAAAGCCGATAGCTTATGTCAACATATTTCAGAAAAAACAAATTGGCTTTTAGATAAAAAGAAGGCAAAGAGTGTCAATTATTTTATAGAAAACATTTTAAAAACTTATAAGTCTAATTGGCAAACTGCAGGACTTAGTTTAACAATTCCAATGATTTTAACTAAAAATAATATGAATAAATTTTCCTCGTTCTTTAACGATTTATTCAAAAAACATGGTATAAACTATAAAATTTAATATTTGTATCCATGGATTGTGCAATAATGTTTTATACCAACTTCAAAATTGTTTTGAATGAGTTTTTCTTCTTCCGGTGTTATATCTTTAAACAAGCCCGAATCGTTAATAAATACATTTATTTCTTTATTTTGATATTCCTCAAGTGATAAATTGGTGTGCCCTCTTTCTTGTAGCCTGCTCCATTCTGCTGGAGTTTCTTTTAGTAAATCGTCTAAAACTTTTTTCATACCTCCATAGTTTTTTAGAATTTCAACCCTTGTGGTAAATTTATCTTCTTTGAACATTTTATAAATATCATCCGAATTTTTTTGAGATTTTAGATTTTCTGAAAATTTTTGTGCATTATTTTTAGATAATTCTTCAATTTGTGTATTTACCTC
>ERZ779681.420-NODE-420-length-14863-cov-5.43092_pt1 | contig 14863 bp, 2 predicted proteins | sample MGYA00511905_ERZ779681 | MGnify/ENA primary metagenome ERZ779681 (study PRJEB29588, sample SAMEA2144578) | human gut metagenome | biome: human gut; feature: human-associated habitat; material: faeces | place: Denmark | collected 2008/2010 ... | reverse complement strand
TTTTGTCGTTTTACAAGTAAATTCCCACGAAACCCTATAGGTTGCGGATTTGAGGGAGAACAATTCAGGACAAGCCTTCTACGGAAAAGATGGTATCATCCAGAAGAATACGAAGTTCTATCTTGTAGGTCAGTTAAACCCAAACAAGACCGGACTTACAAATCCTAATAGTGTGAATCGCGTATTCGTTCAGGACTATGTTACAACCGCCAACTTTAACATCACAGATTTGAAGAACGCATACAACTATATTCCTGACCTCAGAACATCAGGCATCAACGTAGGCCTTGCTGTAGATCTTGACTGGAAGTCTGGTATTACATTTGATGTAGAAATTTAATCATTCCACCTTACTGAGCTTTCACAAGTTACGAAAGTTCAGTAGGGTAGATTTCGCTGTTTATAATCCTAATAGAGGACGGAAAATGAGAAAGAAAAAATCATATAGAATATTTCTGATAGCTCTGATGACTTTGAGCATCGCTTTCGGATTGTCTTCATGCATCAATGAAGACATGAGCAAGTGTGGCAAAGACTATAAGATCAAGTATAATCTGAGGCTCAATACACAGATTCATACCCTCATCGACATAGACCTCAATACCACAGAGGAGCGACACATCGCCAACCGGCTGAAACAGGAACTAGGCACAGTCTTCACCGACCATGCCCTAGACAACGATTTGTCTTTCTTTATCGGAAATGATCTCTACCGTCACGAAGCTAACATCATGAATGCCAATTCGGTATCCTACACCATCTATCTGCCGCGAAACGACTACCAGAACCTTTCGCTCGCCAACACCGGAAGCGCCAGGAACGTGAAGATTACCGGTGCAAATGTCTGCAAGGCTCTCGCCCTGGAACAGGAGCAGAAGGATACCATCGACAGTCACAATATCGGTCTGTTCACTTCCCGACTCACCATCAACGAGGCCGATTTCGAACACGACCTGCAGACCACCCTCTATATGGCAAACTGTGCAGCAGCGGTAGTCATCAACCAGCAAGAAGTGGAACCTGCCGAGCTCTGGGGATTCGTAGAAGGAATGGCAACCCACTTTCTCGTAAACGACAGTATTTTCTCAACATCCCGAAACACCATCGTGAGAGCCAAGCGAATCAACGAAGCCTCAACAGCCTCAGACCAGACTCACGATGCGCTCTATGCCGTAAGTTTCCCATCCAGCAAGGCAGAGTGGCGCTACCACATCATCGCCAAGGTAAACGGCAAATATACAGAAACCATTCTCACGCTGAACGAACCGCTGAAAGCCGGAAGGCTGAAACTGATTAAGGCAAAACTCAAACCCGACGGTTCGCTGGTTGTTACCAATGCATCAGTAGGAGTAAGCGTGAAACTCGACTGGAAGCCAGGAGGAAGCCACGACATTGACATTTAAGTGAAGAGTGAAGAACGAAGAGTGAAGAAACAACGTTCGGCGTCCGAAGGGAAAGCCAATTCAACGTCTATTAAGAATTGATACATGAATCATATTACGAAATACATATTTACGATACTATCGCTTATCATGCTGACAGGATGCAGCGAAAGCGAAAAGAACGAGGTAAGACCAATGGATACGTTGGCACCCATCTCGCTCACCTTATCTGTGCCTGACGATAAGACGGAAACACGCATCGGAGATCCGGGAGAAGACACCAACGACATGGTGGACTGGGACCGGCTCACCATCATCGTTGCCTATAAGGAAAAGACGCAAGGCGACGAAATACACGATGCAGCACCCCAGAAAATGGTATATTACGATACCTATACCAAGGAAGAATTCGACAGAAAAACCCTCGTCACCCATGCCACCTCAACCCTATCAGGACCTGATGCCAACGGCTTCCGCACCTATACGATGTATCTGCCGCTAGGCACCTGTTGCGTTTATGGGGTTACCTACAGTAACGGAGAAGGACTGAATCTGGAGGGAATGCTAGACGGCATCGCAAAAGACGGAAAAGACCATAACTCAAACATTTATGATTTACAGATTAGCAACGACTATGCCAAACCAAGCGGCGGCACTACGGACATAGCCAAGTTTATCAGCGTAGCCACAGGTTATGCACTCAAGCTGGACCCAGAGACGCAAATTCTCACCAATGACAGAGATATAAAAGTAGAACAGAACATCAATGCCAATATCAACACCAAACAATACTGGCGCATGGTACTGGGCAGACTGGCTGCCAAGATTGACATCCAATGGGATGCCAAGGGAGCCTATGAGAAAGACAAGGATGGAAATCTGAAATATACCAACGTGAAAGTAAGCCAGTTTACTTATCACGGAGAACCGGCAAATCAAGAATCAACCATTTCCGGCTCCGGGAATGGTAGACTCTTCCCTACCCTTTATACCCTTTACCACCAAGAAGTATCTTCCAGGACTTCGGTAAGCGGCCACACAACCTTTGTGAACACCTCGGAAATCAGCAAGCGTAACGGAAGAGTATATCATTATACCTTCCCAGACGGAGCCATTCCTCCTCGCCTCACCTTCAAGCTTGACACAGAGAAAGAAGGAACGACAGGGAAATACAACGTGACATTTGACATGAGCAATCTGAAAGATGGCTTTATCCCAGCTCGCTGGTACAAGATCAATGTAAAAATATCGGGCACTCAGCTCACAAAGGAAAATATCACGATCAACAATTTCAACATATAAAACTCTTTTCAGCATGAGAATACAACATACGACATACAGGAAAATCATAGCAGCCCTCATCCTCCTGAGCTGCACCTGCCAGCTGTATGCACAGGACAGCAAGACCTATCGTGTAACAGCTGAGGCAACTGACGGTGGTGACGGCTTATCATGGGAGAATGCTATCACCCTGAAAAATGCGCTGAGCCAAGCCAAGGCTGGCGATGAAATCTGGGTGAAAGGCTACGAGGACATTACCGGTCACATCTACAAGGCACCGAAGGGAGGCTTCGTTCTCCCTTCGGGCGTTGCCATGTATGGAGGTTTTGCAGGAGACGAAACCATCAAGAACGATCTCCCTACGGGCAGACATAAATATCAGATGAAGTATCAGACGGCTCTAGTGGGCGATATCAACACCAACGACAAGGCGAGCCAGCAGCTGATTATCTATCCAGAGAACACCACCCGCACCGACAATGCCACCCATGTGCTGACCCTCCAGATGGGCGTAACACAGGACAACACCAACGACGGCAACAAGCCAACCATTGTTTCCGGTTTCCTCATCGCAGCAGGTAATGCCAGTGGAGTGAACACTTCTGCAAATGGCAGAGGCGGCGGCATCTACGTGATAAACAACAGCAAAGACGGCAATGCCCAGAGTCGCTTCTTCCGTATTTCGCAATGTAACTTTGCGAACAACTACGGCATGCGCGGCGGTGCCATCTATGTAGATAATTCCTGTACCAACCAGCAGTCAGCCATCAGCTACTGCAGCATTTTTAATAATGTGGCAGGCAAGCGAGGCACCAGCGAAAACGAAGGTGGCGGTATGTGGATAGACGGAACAGCCACCGTCTACAACTGTAACATCAACAACAACACAAACGGCGGTATCCGACTTTCGAGCACATCGAAAATCGTCAACTGTTCAGTTATTGCCAACACCGTATCGGCCGCAGACCTGACCACAGACGGGGCATCAAACAGCATTGGCGGCGGAGCGGTTTACAACACCGTTCTCTGGCATTCCACTGCACTCAGCAAGCAAGACAGCCGTCCTGCCTTCTATTCCTGTGCATTTCCGGAAGTAGAGGTAACCGATACCAATACCGACGCTAACGGAAACGTATGGATCAGCAACGAGAACCACGGCATAGAGCCAGCCCCTTGGTTCAAGCAGAGTGCCGTAACCCAGGGTTACGACTTCTCATTCAGCAGTAACCTGAAGCAATTATACAGCACCGCCTTCACTTTCGAGGAAACCTCTGCCCTTCTGAACAAGGGTAAACTGGAATACTATAAAAATCTTGTAGTTGATGCAAACCTGGAAACAGCTTCTACCGACATCATGGGTAGAACACGCTATCAGACAAGCACCATCGACATCGGCGCCTACGAGTATGCCCGCATGAAGGCAGGACGCATCAGATACGTGAAGCCCCAGAAAGAGGGAAAGGGCGACGGATCAACATGGAATGATGCCACGGACGATATCCAGTGGGCCATCAACGATTTGGCAGAAAAGGCACCAGACGAGAAAGGCGAAGTCTGGGTAGCAGCCGGAACCTATGTAGTAAAAGACCGCATCCTTAACGATGCATCAGCCCCGGTATCCCTACTGATGAAGAATGGCATCAGCGTTTATGGTGCATTTAAGGGAACCGAAAAAAGACGTTCCGAGCGCATCGAGGAATCCAAGGGTTTAAAGCCATGGGGCTGGAAACAAAAATCCATCATCAGGGGTGCGGAATTCAAGGGAAGCGACGATGCCAACTGGAACAATAGTGATGAAGCTTGGAACATAAAGAACAGCGAGTCCTATCATGTGGTATGGTTTGCTCCCCTGCCAGGGGAAAAAGCATTTACCGACGAAGTATATCTGGAAGGTTTCACCATTGAGGGAGGTAAATATAACGAAACAAACGCAACCAAATACGCCCCAGGCTGTGGTGCGGGCGTTTATATCAACGACCCGTCAGCCCGAATGCGCTACTGCACCGTGAGATTCTGCAACTCGGGCATGATAGAAAGCGGAAGCATCAAGCATCGTGGCGGCGGCATCTACTGCAAGAAGGGACAGACGGAAGGTAACCTGGTATACGACTGCTCGGCTTATCAGGGCGGAGGCATCTATATAGACGAAGCCGGCTTCATCACCCGAAGTATGGTAACCAACTGTTCTGCCTATCAGGGAGCGGGTGTATATCTGAATGGTGACGCTAGCAACCCGGAGAAAGCCTATTATCAGATTCTTGCCACCTCGGTAATCAGTAACAATACCAGTACCCGAAATGGTGCTGTGTACCTGGATGGTCATGGACTGGTGATTAACAACACCATCGTCAACAACTATACCAACAACACCTCGGATCCTGCTGACGAGCTGTCATCCAATACGGGTGGTGTGTATATCAAGAAAAAGGGTCTTCTTGCCAACAACGTCATCTGGAACAACTCGCTGCTCCGGCACAAGTCTGGCACCAGCAACTCAGCGTCCATGGCACAGATTTATGCAGCCAACCCATCAGAAGAGACCGTACAGTTCTACAACAACGCCATCTCGGATGTAAATGCAGCCAAATGGACCAGTACCTATCAGAGCGGAACCATCTCCATCAACACGTATTACTCGGGCAAGGGATTCGTGATGGGCAATGAAGCACCTTACAACACGGTGGAAGCCTTCAACGAGAAACGTGGCGTTCTTACAGACATGAAGACGGTGAACTATTACTGGGAAACATTGACAGGTAGCCGACTGCGCAACGTGGGCATCAGCTATGCTCTCCTGCCATCTTCCTACCTGTATCAGCCAAAAATAGACCTGAGCGGAAAAGCTATCAGTTCGGTTCCGTCAGCAGGAGCCTATATGGCAGACAACCACGGCCTTGTATTTGAAAAGAATGACAGCAAGAAACGCCTGCGCATCTACTTTGACCGTTCACGAGAACTGGTGGACGGAACAGGAGAGTCGTGGGAAAAGAGCTATACCTCATCATCTGTAGATGAAATTCTCGGTTATCTTGCCGACATCAAGGCTGGGGACAATATCAAGGTAGTTACCAAGGACAATACTACACCAAAGGATTTCACTATTAAGAAGAACAGCGGATGGGAGTTTGAAATCTGCGGTCGTGAGGGTATCTTCGAACCGAAGATTGCCTACACGTTCGAGGAAACAGACGCCAGGGCATGCACCTTTAACATTCAACCTTGCGTACTTCCAATTACCGTGTATGGCGGTTATCCGGAATATTCAGAGAATCCGAATCCGAAAGATGAAGACCGTGACCCTATCAAATACCGCACCGAACTGAACGGAAACCTGAACGGTTCAGAACTCAACGAGGGTCTCTACCATCTGGTCCGCATCGAAGCAGGTGCCAACATCACCATCGACGGCTATGCCTTTACCCATGCATACGCTGCCGGTACTGCCTACATGCCTTATGGTGGCGGCGTGCTGATAGGCAGCATGGACCAGAGCAGTGAACCAACCACCGTGAAGCTGAAGAATTGCATCTTTGAGAACAATACAGCGACAGATGGCGGTGCTATCGCTACCATGCCAGATGCCGTGAATGTGAAATTGGAACTGGAAAACTGCGTCATCAATAACAATACGAGCAAGGATCCGCATAATCCAAGTCCATCGGTGCTGCCTTCCATCATCTATCTGAACAAGGCTCAAGGCAGCAACAACTCTCTCACACTCAACCATGTAAGCATCATCAACAATGAGGGAGTAGCACCAGATTACGACCTTGTGAAGGCTACCTCGTATGCTGTAGGAAACAAACTGAACATCAACGGCACATGGAATGGTTCGGAATGCAAGAACAGCATGGATATCAACACTCTGGGAAAAGACGGAGCCCTGAACTTCAGCAACCCAACCAATGAAGTGGGTGCCAGAATGAGCGGCAACGTTTATTACGGAGGCTATTCATCCTTCCGCCCGCTGACCAGTTCTGCAGAGGCTGGCCGCATCATCAACAGCGCCCAAGAAAACAATGCAACCACAACAGCCAAGGACATCACCGGCGAAGACCGCAACCTAGGTGGTGTTCCTGACCTAGGGGCATACGAAGCTCTCCTGCCAAAAGCAGGAAAGATTATCTACGTGCGTTCGTACAACCAGAATTATGAACGCATCAGCGATGCCAATAATGACGACCAGGACGGCAACCCGGATTTCAATCTTCTGAATAAATCAAACACAGAATATGACGGAAGCAGCTGGGACAAGGCTATTATCGGTAACGCCATGTGTGATAATGATAAGGCAAGAACGGGCAATGACTTCTATGTAACAGACAATGGAAGCTTGCTCAATACAACCATCGAAAACGAGGAGTATAGTCTGGCTACCGGCAAGTATCGTTCCAAAACAGACTCATATGGTGATTTCTGGACTAACTCAGGAAATCAGGACAAGCAGTATCTCTCTGGCTGGGGATCATATAATAAAATCTCCAACAACAGAGACGAACGATACATCAGCGGTCTACAATATGCTGTGGAAAGAGCAGCTGAATTGAATAAGAATATCAAAGACAAGAACGACCAGGTAGTGGTTTGGGTAGGTGCAGGCATCTATACCGACTACAAAGGATTCGTTATCAGAGACAGCGTGAAGGTTTATGGTGGTTTCCCATACGAAGGCTATCCTGGAGAAGACGACCGTCATCCGCTGCTGTCACAATACGTGCCGGCACGTAAGGAATACGAAAATCTGGTCAAAACCAAGTATGAAACCATTCTACAGATTAGAAAGGAATCGCCTGTATACTTCAAAAACGGAGAAAAGGAAATGTGGTATCAGGAGGGCAAACCTGGAGATGGCTCTAATTATGACTTTACAAAAACATTGATAAACAGCGGGAAAACAGAGCGTCATTATGTACTGTATCAGCCAGACGTATGCCTTCCTACCTGGTCGCCATCGGGTGATGGAAACACCTCACGTACCGACGGTAATGCCGTACGCTATAAAGGAACTTTAGAAGACGATAAAAACTACGTGGATTACAAGCATGCCAAATGGGATGGCTTCTCTGTACGTCACGGCTACATCATCAACTATCCTGGTGCCAACCGTGACGGAGGAGCAGGTGTGCGTGTATTCCGAGGAGTAGAACTGGAAAATCTCATCATCGTCAACAACTTCAACCATGGCAGTCGCGTGCGTGGTGGCGGTTTGTATATGGACGGAGAGAACAGTAAGATTTCGAACAGTTACCTGCTGAGAAACCTGAGTTATGCCAACCGCAGTGAAAGTTATGGAGGCGGAGCCTATATGATTCAAGGCACCGGCTACAACCTTGTTGTGGCAAACAACCGTTGTTATAACGGATCCTGTCGTGGCGGAGGTATCTTCCTGGAGAGTGCCAAGTTCTACAACAATACCATCGCCTACAATATGGCGACAAACGGAACCGGCATCTATCACTGGCAGGATGCCAAAACCGGAGTTGCATCGCAACTTTCACTCTACAACTGTATCATCTATGATAATTACAACAACAGCAAGCAGATTACAGATCAGGTAAACTCAGCTGCATCGGGCAAGATGAATCCATCTCACAACTGCTACATGAACAGTAGTGATAGCAATAGTAAATTCCTTACCAGCGATGGCAATTTCACGGGCACGGATCTGATATTCCCATTTGAGGACCAGACCTACGAGAGTGGACATGATAATGATAATAACAAATTCCGCTTCCGCAATGCCCGACTGGAGAACAACTTCCGTCTGTACGAGGCGGGTGGTTTGACAGGTAACAAGTGTCTGAATGGTGGAACCACAAATGTAGGAAATGGAATCATCCTTCCGGAAACCGATATGGACTATACCAACCGAATCAAGGACTGCGCCATTGATATCGGTGCCTATGAGGCTAACAATACTGCCAATATCGCGCCACAGAAAAAGACAAACAGCGCAAATATTATAGATTACATTTATTATGTAACCCAAAACGGATGGGGAAACAGAAGTGGAGACAGTCCGGAAAACGCAGCCTGTGCTGACAAGCTGCAGGACGTGTTGACTGCTGCCGGAAAGAAATTTGAAACAGAGAACCAGGGCATCACAGATAACACCCAAAAGCATCAGGTGTATGTAAAAGTGGCAGGCTATCAGGCTGATGAAACCGGAAAGCGCTTTACTTATCATGCCAATACGCTGGCAGCCCCTAGCGATCCGCAGAGCTATACCTTCCTGATTCCTAACGGAGTATGCCTGATGGGTGGTTACTATGAGGGTGACCAGGAAGGAGGAAAGCCGAAAGCTGGAACCTATAATTGGGATAATGATAAACGCGACTGTATCAGCTCATACCAGACTGTATTGAGCGCGAAGACCGAAGTAAAAGAAGGTTCTGCCGTTAACCAGGAGGTGAACGGCTACCACACCGTGTGCTTCGGCAAATGGCCTACGGGCAACTATGACAACTACAACACTTCTGCCTTGACAGACAATACCATCATAGATGGCTGTCGCCTGATTGACGGTAACGCAAGCGACAAGTCGGGCTTCAAGAGTATGGGTGGTGCAGCCATTGTGCCAAGAATGGCACATGTACGCAACTGCGAGATTTCCGACTGTCAGGCTACCCAAGGCGGTGCTCTCATGCTGCTGAAAGGTAGCATCGTAAGCGGTAGTGTCATCGTAAGAAACAAGGCACAGAAAGGTGGTGCCATCTATGCGCTCCGTTCCAACGATAAGAACGAAGACACCAAGAACTACCATGCCTACGTCATCTCATGCACCATTGCCAGAAACGAGGCAACCATTGGTGGCGGAATCTACCAGGAGGAGAACTCCCTGATTGGCGGTAACTCCGTGATATGGGGAAATTCGGCACAGACCGACAACAACATCAGCGGTGATGTGAACTATCAGTCTTACGACTATCTGCAGGGACTGGGAGCATATACGGAAAGATTCTATCCATACAACTATTGTTTCGTAGAGAAGATGGCGTTGCCAGCCAACAAAATGAATACGGAGATGACCAGCGACCTGGACAGTTACTTCAACGACAACAAAATCTTCAAGCCTCGTGCCTATTCATCATTGATTGGCAACGGAGTTGAGAAAGAATACGTCAATGCATGGAAGAAATATGGTATCAGCAGCTACGACATTACCGGTAAGGAAAGAAACATGACCAAGCAACAGACAGCCGGTGCATACACTTCTGATCTGCCTGCGTTTGACGGTAACAAGCTTCTGAAGCGCCTGTTTGTTTCTCAGACAGGTGGTGAGATTGTAGCAGAAGAAGAGAAGGCAACGTATTATGGCCGCTCCTTCCTGACTCCTTTCAACAGTCTCGAAGCAGCCCTCGATTACATCAATGAGGCACGAGAAAAGAATGTGGCGAATGATAATACCCACTTCGAGATTCTGATGACAGGTGGAACCTACAAGCCGAGCAAGATGCGACAGAACAAAGATCTTTCGCCAGAGCAAAACACGATAGACCGCCGCTTGCAGAGCTTCACCATCCCTGTGAACGTAGATATCTTCGGCAGTTTCTCGAAAGATGACCTGTATTCTTCAACTCCTGTTGTTCCTGGAACAGAAAACAAAACTGGAGATGAGCTAACAAACTTTGGAGGCAAAACTTTGGTTCCTGATGGAGACATCAAAGACATCTTGGCTAACCGCAACAAGAACTACATGACCGACAACAACAAGAACGGATTGATAGAGCCATGGGAGTTCCAGAATCCTACGATTCTTTCCGGTGACATCAAGGCATCGGAAAAGGAGCGTAATGTATATCATGTAGTCTACAGCAATGCGAGCTCCACGGGTGCTTCGGCTACCTTGAACAATGATGTCGTATTAGACGGTATTACCATCATGAATGGTGAGACCACGACAAAACTGAAGACTGAAGAAGGAGGAACTAACGAAGTTGCCGAGATTGGTCGAGGAGGCGGTATCTACACCAACCGCGTGAACTATACATTGAACCGTTGCCGACTGATCAAAAACTCCGGTCTGCATGGCGGAGCTGTCTATGTAAACAATGCAAGTCTAGACATCATCGGCAGTACAATCAGCGGTAACAGTAACGTATCAGAAAAGGCAAGTCAGGATGAAGTCACCGAACCTGGTAAGGGTGGAGCCATCTATCTCTATCTCACAAAATCGGATAATGGAAACCTGCATATTGTCAACTCGCTCTTAGCCAACAATGATGTAACTTATGGCAGATATACGGGCACACAAAATTCACAAGGCGGAGCCATCTATATCCGTAGAGCAAACGATGCCGGCAGTATGGCTAAGGGCTATCAGGATGCCTACATCGTAAACAGCCTCATCGTGAACAACAAGGCAAAGCAAGATGGAGCCATTCATGTGGAGAACGAGGTGACAAGCGGTACGATTACACCTATATTATATAATACCGCCATTTGGGGTAATGAATCTACAGATAATAGTGTACTCCTCAGGAGAGAGCACATGCGCAACTGCGCCTGGGATAAATTACCTGCTTCTACAGTTTCTCCAGCAACGGATGGCAATATCAAGTTGAACAAGGAGAATATTGCATCGGCTGGTCCACGCTTCACAGCGCCTACAACGACAAAGGGTTACGAAGGTTATACACAGGATGCCAAGTGGAATCCACAGGCTATCTCTGTGCTTACAGATGCAGGTGACGGAAAGAAGGATGCAGACAATACAAACGAGAGTGGTAAATATCAGAAATGGTGGAGTATGCACAATAATCGCCTTAAGGAATATGGTTATCGATCTGAGTATATCCGTTCTGCTAACAGCAGTAAGGAATACTACAGATACGTTGGTCCGAAAGACGAGAAAGGTGTAGTGAGAGAAAAGCCTATCGACATCGGCATGTATGAATTCCAGTATGTATTCAAGTTTACAGACTTAGAAAAGGTTTATATCGGTACGGAAGAGAAAGGAAATGGCGATGGTAGCAGTTGGGATAACCAAAGCACCGACCTTCGTGGTGCCATCATTGCCATGGCTAACCCTTCTGGCAACGTATCTGCAGGTACTACAACCAACAACAACAGAAAGGTGTTTGTACGCGGAGGTACCTATTATTCGCCAACCTACTCTAGCGGCGATGCCTTCTCTCTCATTGTGAACAATGACGAAAAGGCTAAGTATATAACATCGATTGAACTTGTGGGTGGTTGTACAGGCACGAAAAATGCTGACGAAACAGAGGTGCAAGACTTTAGCAAACCTTCGGTACTCATTGAGAACCCAGCAAAGGTGGGCGAAACCACAAACTTGCTCAATATCGTAACGAATGGTAAACCGGTGACTATTTCCGGTTTCACATTCCAGAACCAGAGTGGTGTGGGAGTAAATGCGAAGGTTAATTTGTCTACCAATAATGAAGGAAGTCTTTTAAAGATACACAATAGTGCCTTTAGAAAGAACAAGGGAACCGGAATGGTAGTTGACAATAATGCTGCAACAAACGATAACGAATCCGGTATAAAGATGTGGAACATATTGTTTGCTGACGGAGAAGGAAATGGTCTTGAAATAACTAAATCCCAATCAGCAGACATAACAAATGCTACATTTGCCAACAATAAAGGTACTGCGGTCAGCGGAACAAACAGCGTGTATAATTCTGTTGCATGGAGGAATGGTTTGCAAGATCTTACAAAAGATATTGGATATAATAACGTCATGATTGATAAAACTATCGAGAATGGTGATGTGCTAAATGGTCCGAACTTTGTAGATCCCAATAACGGTGACTATAGAATTCGACCTAGCCTCATGCTGCTCGATAAAGGAAGCAATGAGAAATATCCGCTAAATGCTGATATAAACTCAGAAAAGGACTTGGGCAATACTGCCCGTCTGATTGGCGACAACATCGATATCGGTGCATACGAATGCGATACAAAGATGATTCAGATTATCTATGTTAAAGAAGGTTCTGCTGTTGCAGGAACAGGTGAAAGCTGGGATAACCCAACCAACGACCTGCAAGGCGCCATTAACCTGGCTGAGCTTTATGCCAACAAGAATGAAGGTGAATATGGCTACGTCTTCGTAGATAGGAATCTGAAGGCTGATAACGTGAACATCAGCATGCCAGGCGTCAAGATGTTTGGTTCGATGCGCGAAGAAAAAAGTTCTAAAACAGAACCAGAAGCTATCGTAAAGGATCTCCTTACTCAGAGAAAAGGAATCATCGAGTCTGTCAGTCAGTCTACCATCAATGGGCTGACACTCAACAGCGGAACTACAGATACCAGAATGTGTATTGTTGATGGTTTCAAGGTTTCGGGCAACGTCAGTCTCCAAGGCAAAAGCATGCTCTCCACCTCTATCCTCGATGCAAATGCAAAGGTAACAGGCGATGCAAGTGGTTTGCTCTACAACAGTCTGGCATTAGGAAGCGTGAAGGATGTGAAGTCTGTCAATGTAACTGCTTCTGGCGCATTACCATCATCGACAGGTAGTGCTGCCAACAGAACATCTGTAATCACCTATAATAAATATGTGAAAGATGACTATTGGAAGTACCAGCTTGACGAGACAGACAATGCCAACATCAACCAACACGATGCCAACGTAGCCGAAAATCCTACAAAGGATTGCACCATTCAGGTGATGCACAGCCATGACCTTGCCGGCAACCAACGCATCAGAGACAAGGTTGACAACGGATGTTTCGAGACTTGGTATCTGACAAACGATGCTACAGCAAACCAGGACGATTATCCTCATGGTAAATCTGTGGTCTATGTCATGGAAGTAGACAAGGAGCTGAAGCTCGACAACACATTCTATACAGAGACGAATCCGTTCAGCCCAGGCTTCCTGCTCTTGAAGCACCACGCCGGTTTAAGAGGCAACAACAGTTATGTAAACCTCACCAACTTTGCCGTGGAAAGAAACTTAAAGTCAGGAACCAACTTCTTCTCCATGCCATTCAAGGCTACCAATATGGAGGTTGAGGGCACAAATAATCCTGCTGATGGTAGCGTAGCAGCCTACTACTATAATGCTGCAACCCGTGCCAAATACGACTATAAGTTTGACCAAAACGAGAGTAAAGCATGGGTAAAAGGTGTAGATAACCAGCGAAACTTTACCGCAGGTTTCAGAATGGATGCTAAAGCCGACAAAATGAATGCAACAGGCAAGATGACCGTCCGTTTCTACGGAACCAGTTACACAGAGAAAGACGGTAGGACCAACAGGAGTCTGCTAGATAAGATTACCCTGGTACAGAACAATAACCAGCAGCCCTGGTCAGACAGTAATGGTGGCGGTTTGAAGTTCACCCACAAGGAGAACATGGGCTGGAACCTCTTCGGTTCTCCTTATCTCTGCGCCATGAACTATAGCGATATGGAATATGGCAGAGTCATCTACCAATGCGAAGAAAACGGCAGCTACAAGGCTATCAATACCTATGATTCAGACACGGGTGTTTCAACGGCTGGCTACATCCCGGCAATGGATGCCGTGTTTACGCAGACTGCCACTTTGGATAATTCAGAAAGCGTGATAGTAGAACATTCGGAAGCAAGGGCAACAACAGCCTATAAAGCAACCCGAGCCCTCGACATCGCCATCACACAGAGCAACAGAAACAGCCGAGCCGGCAACAGCACTCCTGTAGATGACCAACTCCAGTTGAATACAGTTCCTGCCTACGAAGCAAAAAGCGACTTTGATATGGGAAGTGACGGAGTGAAATGGATGACGAACCAGAATGCTCAGATCTATGCTATGCGCAATGGTGGACGCTACTCTCTCCTCTCTGCGGTCAGCATTGATGCAGAACAGACTATCGGAGTCAGTCTGCCGGAAACCGGTGAATACTGCATCAGCATCCCTGAGGATTGCGATGCCAGCGAATATGAAACAGTTTGGCTGAAGGACAAGGAAACCGGAAAGGCGGTAGATCTGAAGGATGGCAGTTATCCATTCTATGCTGCCCAAACAGGTGAGATGAACAATCGCTTCAATATCAGTTTCAACCGCAAGGAGACTGACATGAAGGCAGACATCACCATCATTCCTAGCGGCAACTATCATATCCTGATAAAGGGGCTGAAACAGAACGACATCATCAGAATATACGGAACCTCAGGTGTCCTGGCACTTCAGAAACAGGCAAAATCTGATACAGAACAGCTTCGCTCACCAGTAAATGGGA
>ERZ779681.416-NODE-416-length-14919-cov-1.94033_pt1 | contig 14919 bp, 15 predicted proteins | sample MGYA00511905_ERZ779681 | MGnify/ENA primary metagenome ERZ779681 (study PRJEB29588, sample SAMEA2144578) | human gut metagenome | biome: human gut; feature: human-associated habitat; material: faeces | place: Denmark | collected 2008/2010 ... | reverse complement strand
TACTGATTTTAGGTTGAACTTTGCCGTTTAATATGTCTGATAAATTGCTTCTATCCATATTCAATTCTTTTGCAAGTGCAGAAATCGTACCTCGTCCACGAGCTTTAACCACATGTTGTAACGAACGGATAAAAGCATCAATGTTACCGTCTTTGGCAAATTCTTCCAATGATGTTTCAAGATATATTCTTTGATAATCGTTGTCTTGTAATTTTTCTTGCATTAAGACATCGTGACTTATTGAATTAGCGATAACTTTGTTCATATCCAAATTAAATTCTTCTGCAAAATCTGTCATTTTGAGTTCCTTTCAATAAAGTCTTTAAAATATTTTTCGGCTTGTTTAATTACTCGTTTTTGGTCACTTTTATCACTTCCTGCAATAATTATTATCACAATATCTGTAAGATCTTTGTAGTATATTCTGTATCCTTTGCCGATAAAAAATCTTAGTTCGGATAATAAACTGTTAGAAAGTTTTTTATGGTCGCCATATAAACCATTAATTAAGCGTTCAATACGGCTATCTATTATAGCTTTGGTTTTGTTATCTAAACTCTCAAACCATTCATAGAATGGACATTTTCCATCTGCAGTTTTATAATAAATGATTTGTTTTAGAGTTTCTTTTACCATAGCCTATTTATATTGTAGGGTATAACCTACAATAAGTCAAGACTTTGCTTAATAACTAAAACGAGGTTCGGAGTTATCTCCGAACCTCGTTAATAAATAAATTGTTTAGAATCTCTATTTCATCAATGTTGTCATAGGGACAGGGCCATCTTCTGAACACCAAACTGTGTGTTCAAAGTGAGCAGAAGGTTGTTTATCTTTTGTAACAACGCCCCAATTATCAGCTTGAACTTCAACTTCATCGCAACCAAGGTTCAACATTGGTTCAATAGCTATAACATAGCCTGTTTTTATTTTAGTCATATTGCCGACTCTATAATTAAACAAGAATGGGTCTTCGTGCATAACGTGTCCAACGCCATGACCACCATAATTTCTTACGATACCCATTTTCTCTCTATTAGCAACATCTTCTATAGCTCCAGATATGTCATCAAGAACATTCCCTGCTCTCATTTTGTCTATACCAGCCCATAAAGATTCTTCAGTTACCTTCATCAATCTTTCTTTTTCCGGTGAAATTTTGCCTACTGCATAAGACCAAGCACTATCACCGACCATTCCACCGTAAGTTGCTCCAACATCAATAGCGATAATATCACCTTCTTTTAAAATTTCATCTTTAGAAGGAATCCCGTGTACGACTTTTTCGTTTATTGATGTGCAAATACTTGCCGGAAAGCCAGAATATCCTAAAAATGTAGGTATAGCTTTATTTTCTTTGATAATACGCATTGCAATATCATCAAGCTCCATTGTGCTAATTCCAGGTTCAACAACTTTTTTCATTTCTTGATGGACTAGAGCAACAATATGTCCTGCGTGACGCATTCTTTTTATTTCATCTTTAGATTTTCTATTAATCATTTACTACCTTCAACAATCTTTCCCAAACTTCATCTATTGTTCCGTTTGCATCTATTGTTCTTAAAACTTCTTTGTTCTTGTAATAATCAACAAGTGGTGCAGTTTCTCTGAAATATGTTTCAAATCTAGCTTTTGCAGTTTCTTCGTTGTCATCTTTTCTTTGAGTTAATTCTGTACCACATTTGTCACAAACGCCTTCTGTTTTTGGTGGGTGGAATTTGATGTTATAAATTTCACCACATTTAGGACAAGAACGTCTGTTAACAATTCTTGAGATAAGGATTTCTTGATCCAAATCAAAATAAACAGCTTTGAATGATACTTCTTTGTCACCATCAAGTTCTTCGTTTATTTTAGTAAGCATATCAGCCTGTTCAGCGCTTCTTGGGAAACCGTCTAAGATATAACCTTCTTCGCAGTCCTTTTGAGCAAGTCTGTCTTTGATAATTTTAGCAACCAATTCAACAGGAACAAGTTGTCCTTTATCTATGTATTGTTTAGCAATTTTGCCGTTTTCTGATTCGCTTTTAATTTCTGCTCTCAAGAGAGAACCTGTATCAACGTGAGGTAGATTGAAATATTCAGCCAATCTGTTTGTTTGTGTACCTTTACCACATGCCGGTGGCCCTAAAAAAATCATTTCTCGTTTCATTGTCATCTCTCTTTCTAATAATAAAGCTTATTCTATGGCTCTATGATACATCAATAGTGAACTAAATACAACTTGAATAAGTGATAAAATAGTAATAATTTCTGTATTGCGATTTGTTATTAAAAACGGTTCTTACATATTATAAGAACCGTTTAAACTTTGAAAAGGTTGAGTTATTAACCTTATGTATCAATATTTGTTGCATATACTGCGTGAGTTTGAATGAAATCTCTACGAGGTTCAACCTTGTCACCCATCAAGATATCAAACAACTGGTCACACATCATAGCATCTTCAATGCTTACCTTTAACAATGTTCTTGTTTGAGGATTCATTGTTGTATCCCAAAGTTGTTCAGGCATCATTTCCCCTAAACCTTTGAATCGTTGGATAGTCAAGCCTTTTTGTCCTCTATCATCAATGATTTTGTGGAGTTGTTCGTATGATGTGATTTCGTATTTGTCATTATCTGTTTCAAGATTCAATGTACCTTCTTCTTCAATCAAGAAATCTCTGATTAATGGATAAGAGTTTTTGAATCTCTTGAATTCAGATGATTTTATAATATTAGATGTGATAATAATAAAATCTTCTTCTCCAATATCAAGTTTGATATTATATTTTGCATTTTCTGCATTGTATTTTAATTCAAGCTTGTAATTCTTAGCTTCTGTTACATTGTAGTTTTCTGCGTGGTCTTTCAAGTAGTTTTGCAAGTATTCTACAACTGCTGTCATCTTAGCTTGGTCTTCAAAATCTTCTGCAGTAATATCAGATCTCATCAAACCTCTAAGTACAACCTCTGGAATAATGTTCAAGATAGGGTTGTTATAAGATTTGTAGTATGTTGTCATATTACCTAACAATGCAATAAGTTCTTCACCTGTTTTGGTAATAGTTCTGTTTTTATTTGAAAGACTTAATGATTTAATACCACGTTCTTTTAACATCTTATCAAGTGCCTTTTCGTCATATAAATATTCAGAAGTTTTACCTGATGTAATCTTGAATAAAGGTGGTTGTGCGATGTAAACATAACCATCTTCAATCATAGGTCTTGCATATCTGAAGAAGAATGTAAGCATCAATGTTCTGATGTGAGCACCATCAACATCGGCATCGGTCATGATGATAATTTTGTGATATCTCAATTTAGAAATATCAACTTCTTCAGGGTTTCGGCTGATTTTGATACCGAAAGCTTGTACCATAGATTGAATTTCGTTGTTTGCATAAATTTTATCCAATCTTGCTTTTTCAACATTAAGAATTTTACCTCTCAATGGCAAAATAGCTTGAAACATTCTGTTTCTACCTTGTTTAGCAGAACCACCCGCAGAATCACCCTCAACAAGGTAAATTTCGCATTTTTCAGGTTCTCTATTTGAACAGTCTGCAAGTTTCCCAGGAAGTGTTGAGTTTTCAAGAACAGTCTTACGTCTTGTTAGTTCTCTAGCCTTTCTTGCAGCTTCTCTAGCTCTTTGAGCTTGTAAAGTTTTTTCAATGATAGTTTTACCCATTTTAGGGTTAAATTCAAGCCATTCTTGGAATTTTTCTTTGATTGCATCTTGAACAGCACCCATAGCCTCTTGATTGCCAAGTTTTTCTTTTGTTTGTCCTTCAAATTCAGGATTGCCAAGTTTTACACTAACAATAGCAGTCAAACCTTCTCTAACGTCATCACCTGATAGGTTTTGTTCTGAATCTTTAAGTATATTATTTTTTCTTGCGTAATCATTTAATACACGAGTAATAGCGTTTCTGAAACCAGTTAAGTGAGTACCACCTGAATGGGTATTAATATTGTTAGCAAAAGACAAAATACTTTCGCTATAAGAATCTGTATATTGCATTGCGATTTCAACTCTCATACCGTCAACTTCTTTGTCGATATAGATTGGAGGGTCGAAAAGAACATTTTTGTTTGTGTTTAAAAATTCAACATAGCTTGCAATACCACCTTCGTAGTGAAAAACTTGGTCGCTGTTATCGGCATCTACATGAAGAATGATTTTTAAACCTTTGTTCAAGAATGCCATTTCTCTAAATCTTGTTGCGATTACATCAACATCAATAACTGTTGTTTCTGTAAAGATTTCTGGGTCTAACCAGAAAGTTGATTTAGTACCAGTTTTTGTAGTTTCTTTAGTCTTTTCAACAGGGCCTACAGCTTCACCTCTCAAATATTCTTGACGCCATACATAACCTTGACGAGAAACTTCAACAATCATTTTTTCAGATAGTGCGTTTACAACAGAGGCACCAACACCGTGAAGTCCACCAGATACTTTGTAGCCACCGTCACCGAATTTGCCGCCTGCGTGAAGTACTGTGTGAACGATTTCCAGTGCAGATTTACCTGTTTCAGGTTTAACATCAACAGGAATACCACGACCGTTATCTTCAACTGTAACACTATTATCTTTATGAACAGTAACATGGATTTCTGTACAAAATCCTGCAAGTGATTCATCGATTGAGTTATCAACAATTTCATAAATACAGTGGTGCAAACCTCTTTGAGAAGTTGAACCAATGTACATACCAGGACGCATTCTTACTGCTTCCAAGCCTTCTAAAACCCTAATATTACTGGCATCATAGTTCTGTGTCATTAATCTCTCCTAACTTTCACTATCCTCAAGTTATATTATACTACAAACAAGACACATGGACATTAATAATGTAAATCTTTTGTTATATATGGAATTATTTTGCAAAAAATTTATCAACAATATTTTTCCAAAAATCATTTTGCTTAACTTTTTTGCTTACATAAGTTCCAATATCATCTTGTGGGGCTTGGATTTTTAAATTGTGGTTATTGTTATAATTTTGTCTTGCTCTTTCTGCCATAATATATCTGACTTGTTTGTCTTTTGGCAAGTTATTGAATAAAACTTTGCCTTTATTATAATTCCCTCTGAAATTTGTTTGTGATATCCCTTGAATCATAGTTCTCTCCTAAAAAACAAGCCCTAATATGAGATAGGGGCTTGTCAAAAATTTAATAGTTAAGTATAAATTTACTATTTATGCTTAATCATGTTAGCAACTTTTTTTATTGCTGCACCAACAGATGCGTTTGGCTTTGCAGCCGGTTTGCTTGCTACAAGTGGTTGTGCTGCAACTGATGGTTTGCTAACTTTTTTAGCAACTTTTTTCGCAGTATTAACTACTTTAGGCATAACTGGAAGTACTTTCATAATTAACTCTCCTTTCACTTGACAAGTATATTATATACAAATTTTGTAAAAAGTGAAAATATTTAATTATTGTTTGTAAATTTATTTAATATTTTTTGAATTTTCTTTTCTGTAATTTCAAGATTCTTTTTGCTAACACCATATTTTTTAGCAATTTCTATAGCTTCTGAGATTCTTTGTTGAGCGTTACTATCGTTTTTAGCAATATTTTTTATTTGCTGGCGTAAATTCTTTTGGGCTTTTGCATTATTATAAATTTTTCCGTTTCCAAAAATAATCATTTTAGCAAGGTTTACTTTAGCTATACCTGATTTTGCATTTTGTGCGCTAGGAACTACGCTGAATTTTCCTTGAACATAGCCCATATTTCCTTCGGATAATGCCTTAAAGAAGGATTCTCCAGTTTTAGCTTCTTTTAGTTTTTTATCCCCAATATTATACATATATGAGATTACTGCATCTTTTTCATAAGGTTTAAGTTTTTTATATTCATTAATTGCAATATTTGCTCTTAATGCAGAATCTCGTTGTGCAATAGCATTGTTTAACAAACTATCTGCTACTTTTTTAGATATATAGTCATTAGCGTATGCTTTTTTACCATTAGCAAGTTTAATATATTCTTCACCTGTTATACCTTCGCCGACAGTTACAAGATTTCCTTTGATACCTTTTTCTTTTCTGATTTGTTTATCAGCTTCTCCTACATAAACCCTGTAATACAATTCTCCGACTGAATCATTTGGATTGTAGGCATTAATATCTCGAGCTTTTATTATGTCTGCACCTTTTGCTGATTTTGCAAGTCTTACAGATTCTTCACTACCAACTTCAAATGAACGTAGAAGTTCTACTGTTGAATTTCTAACGACTTTTTCTACTTTAGGTTTAGAAACGGCTTTTTGTATGGTTTTAGGTGCTTGTTTTTGACATGATGATAAACCTATCATGGCAGATAGACCAATAGCTTTTGTATAGTTTAATATTTTATTACCTACATTCATCACATATTTAATAAAACATTTGTTCAGAAAAAATTGCCTTTTTATTGATAAATGTAACAATTTCATGTATCATGTTATAAAAACATAGTAGGAGTGAAATATGACCTTAAGAAATGAACGTGTAAGAAAAGAACTAATGAGAGAAATCTCTGATATCCTAAGACGAGAAATTAGAGGCTTGGAAGGTGTAGTTTCTATAGTAGATGTAGAAGTTTCGCATGATAATTCTTATGCGAAGGTTATTTATAGTGTTCTGGGAAACCCTGAACAAGTTGAGAAATCAAAAGAAGTTATAGAAAAAAGTACTCCAAAAATTAGATATGAAGTTGGCCGCAGAGTTCGTTTAAGATTAACTCCAGAATTGAGATTTGTATATTCAAACGGTTTGGAAGAAGGCTCTAGAGTTACAGAACTTATTAATAAAATCTCAAGAGGCGAAATCTAATTCTATGTTAGGTTTTGTCAATATCTATAAACCTAAAGGCATAACATCTCATGATGTTGTGGCTCGTTTAAGACGTGTTACAAAAATTAAACAAATAGGTCATACCGGAACGCTTGACCCCTTTGCAGAAGGTGTACTGCCTGTATGTATAGGAAAAGTTACAAGATTAATTGAATATCTAGCAGATGATAAAGCATATATTGCGACTGTTCAATTTGGAAAAGTTACAGATACTTATGATATAGAGGGAAAAGTTGTTTCATCTTCTGACAAAAAAGTTACAAAAGAAGATGTTATAAAATCCTTGAAAAATTTTGAAGGTGAGATAGAACAAATTCCACCTATTTATTCTGCAATAAAAGTAAACGGCAAAAAACTTTATGAATACGCAAGGGCTGGTGAACAAGTTGAAATAAAACCTCGAAAAGTTATTATTGAGGATATTCATATAGTATCGTTTGATGAGGCTTCACAAAGTGCAGAAATTTATATAAAATGCTCGAAAGGTACTTATATCAGAACGATTGGTTATGATTTAGGGGAAATGTTGGGCTGTGGTGCATATTTGACAAAACTCATAAGGGTTCAGGCAGGAGAATTTTTTGTAGAGGATTCTATCAAGTTAGAAACCTTGGATGATAAAGACAAGGTACAGGCATGTTTGATTTCTCCGATAGATAGGCTCTCGCTTACAAAAGTTATAATCAATGATGCTGAGTATAAACGATGTTCAAATGGACTTCAAATTTATCCTAGAGATAATATAAGAGGTTTGGTTTCATTGGTTTACAATAATCAGCTTATTGGTGTGGCATTAGCTGATGAAAAAGAAATAAAAGTTAAAAAGTTTATTGGTTTATTATGAGAATTGATGCTTTTAAAGTTGAAGAATGGTTCAATGAATACGAGAAAACTGCAAAATATGATTTGGCAGATACTTGTATAGACTCAATGTCAGTAAATGAATTGCTTGAACTTGCTAAGATTAATAATATTGATGAGATTTTATCCAAAAAACTTACTTATGGTGATATCCATGGTTCAACAAGATTAAAATCTGCAATAAGTAATCTGTATCAAAACCGAGGCTTGAATAATATTACAGTTACTCATGGTGCAATCGGTGCAAATCAGCTTGTGTATTTATCTTTGGTTGAACCTGATGACGAAGTCATATCAATTCTTCCTGCATATCAGCAACATTATTCTATTCCAAAATCGCTGGGAGCAAATGTTAAACATTTATTTTTGCGCCCTGAAAATAACTGGTTGCCTGATATTGATGTGTTGAGGCAGTTAGTTACTCCAAAAACAAAACTCATAAGTCTTATAAACCCTAATAATCCGACAGGCTCTGTTATCCAAGATGACTTGATGAAGGAAATTGTATCAGTAGCAAACGGCGCTTATATTCTATCAGACGAGGTTTATAGAGGTGTTGTAAGAGAAGATATCTATAACACAACTTCAATAGTTGATTTGTATGAAAAAGGGATAGCAACCTCATCATTATCAAAAGGGTTTTCTCTTGCAGGGTTAAGATTGGGTTGGATTGTTGCAGATGAAAAAATAATAAAAGAAATTAATCACCAAAGAGAATACAATACAATCAGTGTCAGTATATTAGATGATTATTTTGCATCAATAGCTTTGGAAAACAAAGATAAAATCTTCAAGAGAAATTTAGAAAAACAAAGAATCGGATATGAAATTTTATCAGATTGGGTTAATAAAGAACCTCACATCACTTGTGTTTTACCAAACGGTGGTACAACTGCTTTTTTAGGCTATGATTTGAAGATTTCCTCATTTGATTTGTGCAAACGCTTGTTAAAAGATACAGGAGTTTTGTTACTCCCGGGGGAAACTCTTGAAATGAACGGGTTTGTAAGGATTGGTTATTGTAATAATTTTGAACGATTAAAAACGGCTTTAGTGATATTTTCTGATTGGCTGAAAAGTTTTTAAATTATGAAAGTTATTTATGTACCCTTGACGGTTTGTTGCCTATAAGCTACACTAGTATTATGAAAGATATTGTAATTTATAAAACTATTGATGGGAAATGTCCATATACAGAGTGGGTAGAATCACTTAGTTTTGAATATCAATTACGGGTCTATAAACGAATAAATAAGTTAAAAGATGGTCTTAAAGGTGATTGGAAAAGGTTGCAAAATAGTAATTTATCAGAATTAAGATTAGATTTTGGCAAAGGATATCGGATTTATTATAAAGAACTAAATAATATTGTAATATTGCTTTTAGCAGGTAGTGATAAAAAGAATCAGGCTAAGGCAATAAAGCAAGCAAGTAAATATTACGAAGATTTTGTGGAACGAAACTATAAAGGGTAAGGCTATGTCAGATAAAAATCAAAAACTTGATATGGAAAAAGTTAAGGCTAATACTATTAGTCATGATGATTATATGAATCAAAAATTACAAAACCTTGAGTTTCAAAAGGGTTGGTTAAAATTTTCTATACTTGATTATATAGAAACTGGAGATTATTCTGAATTCTATAGAGCTTTAGAGCAAGTTATAAAGGCTAGAGGTACTATTAAAGATTTTGCTCAAACTACAGGAATTGATAGAAGTAATTTGACAGAGATTTTAAAATGTAAAACAAAATCTGCGCCAAGTATTGTTACTATAGGTAAGATATTAAAAGGTTTAGGATATACTTTAACTGTTGAAGATTTGAAATTGGCATAATATTGGTATTAATCTGTTTTAGTTGTTTTAATTTTCATAAAAATCTGATATAATAACTTTGATGGACGGAAGTTTAAAAAAGTTATCAATAGCTTTTTATTGGCACATGCACCAACCGGTATATGAGTTGGACTCTGTATATCTTATGCCTTGGGCAAGGTTGCATGCTGTAAAAGATTATCTTGATATGGTTTTGATATTAGAAAAACACCCTAATATTAAACTTAATGTAAATATTGTTCCAGCATTAGTAGATGAATTGATTGATTATTCTGAAAATGGATTTAATGATATTCATTCAAGCTTAACAATGACTCCAGTAGAAAATTTATCTGATAGTGAAAAAGAATATATTTTAAATAACTTTTTTACTGCTGAGTATGAAACGATGATTTATCATCACCCTACATACAGAAAATTGTATAAAAAAAGATATGCCAAAAAAGATGTTAATATAGAAGCTTTTACAAATCAAGAATATTCTGATTTGATGGCTTTGTTCAATCTGGCATGGATTGATCCGACTCATTTGAATCGTTTTCCTGAACTTCGTCAATTAGCGTCAAAAGAAAAAGGGTTCACTCTAAGAGATAGAATCAAGATAATAGATTTACATCGTAAGATCATTTCTGAGATAATTCCGACATATAGGGAATATATTAAGGAAGGTAGAATAGAATTAACGACAAGTCCGTATAATCACCCAATTTTACCTATATTGTGTGATGTTCAGACAACAATACAGAATGCTCAGACGGTAGAAAATTTACCAGAAGAAATGGATTTATCAGATGATGCTTATATACAGGTAAAAAGTGCATTAGATAGAGTTGAAGAAGTGTTTGGAGTTCGTCCGAAGGGTTTGTGGGCATCTGAACATTGTTTGACTACAAAAGTTTTGGAGTTGTTGAAATCGCTAGGTATAAAATGGACAGTTTCTGATGAGTCAATATTGTCAAAAACTATTAATTTTGAATTCATAAGAGATTTTAAAGGTAATTTAGAAGATCCATATCATTTATTAAAGGTTTATGAATATTCTAGTGAGGATTCAAATGTTGATGTGATTTTTAGGGATTCATCAATATCTAATTTAATTAATTTTGAATACAGTAATATAAATTCAAAAACTGCTGCAGAGGATTTGTATAATAAGATTAAGCTTATGCAAAGTAAGTTATTGGTTTCCCCTGACGATACACATATTTTGACAATAGCTCAAGATGGAGAAAATTGTTGGGAAAGATATAAAGAAGATGGTGCAGAATTTTTAAATACTTTGTATTCGCTTATCGAAAAAGATTCGACATTAGAAACAGTTTGTTTATCTGATTATATCGAAAATGATAAAACAAAACGTCAGATAGAGGGCATATATCCAGGGTCTTGGATAAACAAAGATTTTCAATTTTGGATAGGCGATTCAGTTAAGAATCTTGCTTGGAATTATTTGACAACTGTAAGGCAGGACATAATAGAGATTGCTAAAGGTTTCCCTGATGAAAATGCAGTAAATTTGGCAATGCAAGAAATTTATATTGCAGAGGGTAGCGATTGGTTCTGGTGGTATGGTGAACCAAACAATTCTGGACAAGATAATATTTTTGATTTCTTGTTTAGAGAACATTTGAAAAAAGCTTATAAATTCCTAAATTCAGCATATCCTGAGTTTTTGGATAAATCAGTTATTGCTCTTGCTTATCAGAATTTGATAGAAAATGAAGAAGCATTTCAAAATACAGGTGAGTCAGATATAGATTTTATAAACAGTTTTGACTTGATTGATGGCCCAGTTTATCGTGATAACAAGTTATGCGACAAAATTGATTATGGGTTTGATAATGATAATGTTTATTTGCGTTTACATATGAACCCAAATTTCAAAAATGCAGATGATTTTAGACCAAGGATATCACATTTCTTTGTTTATATGCGCAAAAATAGCAAGATTAAACATGCATCATCAATTAGGGTTGCTAACAATCAGGATGCAGTTTTTCCTGTAATGAAAAAGAAATATCATTATGAATTGTTGTTGACATTTGTTGGCAAAATTCTTTATCAACCTACTTTGTCAAATGCAATAAGTGACGGCTTGTGGGAAAAACACGATTTCTCTAATATAAATATGTCTATAAACGAGCTTGTAGATATTGTGATTCCGTTTGAGAATTTGGATATTAAAAAAGGACAAAAATTAGAATTGTTCTTTGTTGCCGGGTGTAACGGTATTTGTCGTTCCTTTATGCCAAAAGATTCTTTGCTTGAAATTGTAAGGCCTAAATAACATTTGAATTTATATTTGTATTTTGGAGTTTTTAGCCGGTCTGATTTAATTAATCCTACAAAATAATCCCTTTCAAATATTTTCGGAAATAACCTTCCACTGTATTTATTGGCTGTGGGTTCCAAAAGGTTTCGTAAGGTTCATTTATTTTGTTTTCTGATAAGTAAGGATAAATATATGGGATATCATATTCTCCAAGCGTTATTTTAAGCATATTGGTATCTCTGTATCTTTTCTCTAATTCATAAAACCTTTCAAGGTGATTTTTCTTATTCAAATCAATATCAATCTTTTTAAGTAGTTCAACGGTCTTGTTTGAAACAGATTTGATATCATCAGATATATCAAAATCTCTGTTTCTGAAATCTGTGTTTGTGAGGTTTATGTGTGATTCATCAGGGGGATAAATGGTTTTATTTTCTTTGGTTGTATAAACAATGCTTCCGTCTGGTGTCGGAAGGAATTTTCTTATAGAATTAAACCCTGCTAGTCCGATTTGAAGCATATAATATGCGTGCGCATTATCTATGATTAAGTTTTGGTATTTCTTAGCCATATCAAATACATTCTTGCTGTTTATACCAAAATAGTTTGTATATAGAATATAACTGTCTTTAGAAAATTCTATTGTCGGCAAGAAGTTTCTAGCAATATGATAAAATCTGATTTGGCAATTTTCTCGTTTGATAGCTTGCCAAACAGAAGGACAGGTATAATACGGAACATAAATCTCTTTGATGTTATATGTTCTGATTATGAATCTGAGAGAATTTCTCCCACAGTTTAAAAATTTTGTAAAATATTCCTTCATACCTTTATTATATTGGGTAAATATTAATATTCTTAAAAAAATAAAAATTTTTAAAAATATTGGTTTTTGAAAAATAATTTTTTGATTTTGGAATTTTTTGTTTTAATTTTTTAAATTTTTGAATAAAATTTTTTCAAATTCTTAAATTTTTAATCTGTTTTTTAGAAAAACGGTAAAATCAAAAATCCTTTAAAAACTTATCTTTACTTAATCTTAATATGAAAAATATTGACCGTTAGAGAAATATGTATTTTAATAAAAAACGTAAAAAGTTTCATATATTAAATAAGAATTTTGAATGGAGGGTTTATGAGCGATTTTACATACAAGAGATTAGATGGAAAAGACCTTAGCGCAGATGATATAAAACAGATTATAAAAGAACGAAATATTCGTTTCATAAAACTTCAGTTTGTAGATATAAATGGTCAAGTTAAAAACATTTCTATTCCTGCAAGCCATATTGATAAGATTTTGGCAAATGAGATTATGCTTGACGGTTCGTCTATTAAAGGATTTAGAAGTATTGAAACTTCTGATATGTTCTTTTACCCTGATAAAAATACTTTTGAAATCCTTCCTTGGAGAGATATTGACGGTTATGAATCAGCAAGAATTATTTGCGATATTTATAATGCTGATGGCACACCATTTGAAGGTTGTCCAAGATGTAACTTAAAAAGATTGATGAACGAAGCTAAAAAACTTGGTTTTACAATGAATATGGGACCCGAAGCTGAGTTCTTCTTATTCTCAAAAGATGAAAACGGTAATATTACAACTTCAACAATGGACAAAGCTGGTTATTATGATGTAGGGCCAGAAGATTTGGGTGAAGATGTTCGTTCTGATATCGTTAATACACTACAAGAAATGAATTTTGATATAGAAGCTTCTCATCACGAGGTTGCAGATGGTCAACACGAAGTAGATTTCAAATATGCAGATATTCTTACAACAGCTGATAATGTTGCAACCTTCAAGGTCGTAGTTAAGGCTATTGCGGCATTACATGATTTGCATGCTACATTTATGCCAAAACCTATTTTTGGTATAAACGGTTCAGGTATGCACTGTAATATTTCATTGTTTAAAGATGGTAAGAATGCGTTCTATGATGAAAATGCAGAATACCAACTTTCTGACACTGCGAAATATGCTATTGGTGGGTTGTTGAAGCATGTGAAAAGTGTTACTGCAATCTTGAACCCAACAGTAAACAGTTATAAAAGACTTGTTCCGGGGTATGAAGCTCCTGTTTATTTAGCTTGGTCTTTGGCAAACAGAAGTGCATTGTTGAGAGTTCCTGCAAAACGTGGTGTTGCAACAAGAGTTGAATTGCGTTCACCGGACCCTGCTTGTAACCCATATTTAGCTTTTGCTACAATCTTGGAAGCTTGTTTGGACGGTATCAGAAACAAAATTGAGCCACCTGCACCTGTAGAAAGTAATATCTATAAGTTGACAAGCAAAGAACGTAAAAGACAAAAAATTGATTCTTTGCCTGGAACATTGATTGAAGCTGTTGATTTGATGAACAAATCATTGGTTGCAAACGCTGCTTTGGGACAACATATTATGAACGAGTTTGTTGTAGCAAAAGAGAAAGAGTGGGACGACTACAGAACTTGTGTTACTCAATGGGAAATCAATAAATATCTTGCAAGATATTAATTAGAATTACGATTATATTTATCAAACGCATCTTTATAAAATATAGAGATGCGTTTTGTTATATATTTTATGTGTTTTGTTGGGGTTTATACACGGAACAATAGGGCAAACCAATGTGTGGTTCACCCTATCGTACTATTATATCAAGTGTTAGGAAGGAACTTTCGAAATAATAATATTAATAAGCAATATGTTTTGAAGCTTGCATTCCTGCTTCTTGAAGATATGCAAAGATTCGTCTAAAGATGTAACGTAGAAAGTGCATAAAGCCTCCTATTCTCTTGCTACATAGGTTTTATAGTTATTGATAACAGAACTTCCACTATCATTATAACCATTTTTACAGAATTGACAACCCTTAAAAACCTAAAAGATACATAAGTTAATATGGTAAAAAGTACACTATATCTGATGTTTGAGGTGTAGCTTGGGTTTGTGAAGATAATATGTTTGGTTAGTTAGTTTGTGTCATTTAAGATATCAAACTGACAGATTCCGTATCAAGTACGGAATGACTAAAATATTCCGTCATATTGAGCGTAAGCGAAATATCTCTAACAAAAAGTTAATAAGAGCTAGGTTAATAAGTGACTAAGAAATAATTATCTTCTTAATAACT
>ERZ779681.411-NODE-411-length-14973-cov-3.79421_pt1 | contig 14973 bp, 12 predicted proteins | sample MGYA00511905_ERZ779681 | MGnify/ENA primary metagenome ERZ779681 (study PRJEB29588, sample SAMEA2144578) | human gut metagenome | biome: human gut; feature: human-associated habitat; material: faeces | place: Denmark | collected 2008/2010 ... | reverse complement strand
ACTCGCTATCACGCCGGGGTTGCAAACAACCGTTCCGTCGGTTGTTTGGTCGGCTCGTTTTTTCGAAAAATTAAGACAGTCGTTACGAGCCGCCTGCCAACCCGTTCGAATCCCCCCAAAAAACGTAAAAAGAAAGAAATACGAAATAGCTGCACTCAACTTTTGGCTTTCAACCATTACACAAATACATGGATAAAAATAATAATATTTAGATTCCCAATTTTATACTATACTTGTTTCTGGATTCCATAATGTATTTTTTATTAAATGCCCGAATCTGGCTTTTATGTCAGTCACATAATCTTCGTATATAGGAAGAAGACCATTGTCCTCTGTTGAGCGTGAATACCACAAATCGTCCCAGTGTCTTTCGTCGGCTGCCTGCTCTATAAGGCATGGTAGAAAACTGCTGTTTTCTAAAAGCAACGTTTCAATCTGTCGCAGAGAAATAATCTTAATATGGCTGTGTATATATTTTTTCTCGTCATCCATCATACTTTCATATTTTTCAGAGTATACTTCAAATGCCTTGCTATATATTTTGGAACGAGAAAATGCAATGTCATCAAGCATTACGATTACCCCAAATAAGTGCTGCAAGTCGTATTGCGTATTTAGCTCGTACATTCCCGATAAGTAGTTTTTGATTTGATGATATACCTTAGAAATCGCAGTCGCATATATTTCAATATCTTTTTCAAGCTCGTTTCGGTTCAATTCGCGCACCTTTAGGTTGGGTACCATTCCCTTGGTATCATAGAAGGTACAATAGTTCCCCTCGGCAACCAAAACATCTGGCGTGCGTTCGTTACCATTTGAACCGCGATATTCTATTTCTCTGCTAATCCAGTTGACCCCTTTGATTTGCGCATACAGATCATAGAGATATTTCTCAATCACTTCTTTTCCTATCAATTTTCGCAATCGCACATTGTCTAATGTCAGTCTATTAAGCATTGAATCAGTAACCGAGTTGATTATAAGAAATGGACATGGAACATAGATACATTTTTCCCCAGATATTAGAGGCCACCAATACTGGGCTTTCAGTCCATAGTACTTTTAAGCAAATCGCCATTGTATAACTTTTGCATTTCTTCTATGTAATCTGTTTGGTCGATACATATCGTAGCCATCAGTACCTTGCTCCGAAATATCTTATTTAACAAATCTGCTTTTTCAACCGATGTAATACGAATATCCTCATTGTTGCTGAAAGCGAGAAAAATAGCGAAAGCAGAAAGGTCAAACGTACCATAAGCTGCGCCAAACTTTTTAGAAAACTCGCTTTTCATGTCCAAATTAGCATTTTGAAAGTTGAAAAAATAGCTATAGCGGAATAGCTTTTGTAGGTAGACACCCTGCACAGGAAACTGTTGTATCGCTAAACAAATCATAAATGCTTCCGAGTAATCTCCCGATGCTTCTAATTCCGTCCACGCTTTATCCCAATAGTTACGGATATATGTAATCAAGTGAGCAAACGCCGTTAAATCAAGTTCCTTTACTGCGCTATCATCATTGTAGATAACGGAGTATGCCGTAAAAATTTCAAGCTCCCAAGGCATAATGTTTTCCATATAAGCTCGTTTCATGTCCACTGCAGAACTATTCATAATTCTTGAGGAAATGCGCTGGCTCATTAGCATTTTGCTGTCAAATGTATAGTTACGGAGCTTTTCTAATTCTGATAAATCAGTATGTAATAAAGTGTTATCGAAACTATCGCTCATTGTATTCCTCTCAAGTCAAATTAACATCTAATTAATCTATTATTTTATCCTAAATAGTTTTATTATTCGTCAATTATTCTCATTGTTCCAACTAATGAAAGTGTATAGGAACAAGTGATCGCGCTCATCATCGTTTAAATGCAAATACTATTGATTCCAACAATTTCTTCATTCGGGACCAATTTTCGAGGATAAAAGATTCCTCTCCTTTTTCTATTTTTTTACGCAAATTGTGAAACGATTCTTTAATTCTGTCTTTTTGAGATATTACACCTTGATAAAGAGCTTCCTTTTCTCCGTTTTCCTTTTTCACTATTTTCCGTGATTCCCATTCAATCGGAAAATACGTACCACCATCTTTAATTATACTATCCGGCAAATATAATTCAATCGAACATGCTTTATGAATTATATTATCTTCAATAATTTTCCCATTGGGAGAGAGTGTGGGATATTTATGAAACAATTCGAGTTCGGGATAAAGAAGAATTCTAAAACTATTTGGCCAATCTTTTATTTCCCTAATCAGCGTATAGCGGCTTTCATAGCCTTCGGCATCATTATCAAATATCGCTATAAAATTTGCTTTTATTTTTGAGAAATAAAATATTTTTAAGTTCTTAATTACAAACGATGTGCCTCCATCTCTTTTTCCCCCGTTTGCATCTTCAAAATCCATAAAATAGAATAAATCAGAAAGATGTGGATAGATTTTAGATATTGAAAATTCAAGTATGTCTTTATCGCTTGTTCCCTCGACAAGAACTATCGTTTTTTCTATATCTTTGGTTGCTGACAAGGCCTTCTCTATGCAATCAACATCCCAATATTGCAAATTGGAAAAATCCAACTTGATTTCGCTATTATCGTCACAACTATCCAGCACGAGTCTAAAAACGTAAGGTATCGGAACGACATCAGTTTTCAATCCGTAAAAAGATTTTGCGTCATCATCTTTCAAAGCATAATATATAATTTTGTCACATTCGGTACTTATTGTAAAAGCAAAATCGTCACTATGCCATTGTATATTCCCATTTTTCAATTCTTGCTTAACTAATTTTTGTGTCGCATTTTTCCACTTTCTAAAAGTAACACATTTTTCTGCTCTCTTCTTGCCAACCTTTTCAAATACCGCTAAATCAACATGTAAATGGAGCAAATATGGCGAATAATCTATTGACTGTATAGTATTATTATTAAATAGTTTTTCTAGAGCTGAAAGAGTAAACCCACGTGCATCAAGTCTTTCTTTTGCACACTTTACTGTAGTTTTATAAATATATTGTGTATAGCACTCTGTATCCTCATCCTCCGAATCTTCTTTTACATCTTGATTAATATCCAAATCTTTGCTCGAAAAAAACAAACTTACAATAGCAGGATCCAAATAATTTCGGAAAGAAAACAATGATAAATTCCCAATTTTTATATCTGCATATTCACTCATAAATTATCTCTCTATAATTTCAAAATTATTTTCGCATCAATGTTCTTTTTATAACAAACAAGATCATCCGCGGCCATAGTGTTTCATCATTTCAATTCGTATGTTTTCAAGTTGCTGAGCTAAACTAATCAAACGACTACAATCTCCCGTTAATTTTTGATATTGCTTTGCAATCCTGTTTTGGTACCCCTCCACAGTGCCATACATAAAATCTATGTATCCTTTATGCACCCAATAATTGCGGATATCTTTGATTTCATTAAGCAATGAGTAATCTTCCCGAGACAAGTATGGAGTATCGTCACTATAATCTAAGCCTTCTAATTTTTTAAGGACTGGACCAAGTGGTTTATTTATAACTGTATTAAGGTTCTCATTAAAGTCGCCGCGAAGCATTCCTGCATACATAATTTTCACATCATGCTCGATACACTGACACTTTTTTATCAATACACCTATCGTTTCATCAAATATTTTTGTTGTCACAATCATAATTAACTATTTTGTCTTTTCGTGGCTTTGCTTTCACATTACATATTCAAAGCTAATCAATTCATTACTGAAATTTCCTTGCTTTATAATATCACAAACTATTCTCGAGTATTTTATCGTGACTGGCAATTTAGAATACAAAACATCAGAACTGTTAAAATCCATTTTTGTCAAATACATCAAATCACTGACAACATCATTTATAGAAATATTTCCGTAACATTTTTTAATTTTTAATGGGCGCCCCATTCCTCGCTTGGAATTCCTATAAGTACGACCATTGTCTATATCCCCTTCAACCACAGCCCCATCCGTCCAAACATATGCCGTGTCATTTGATGTTTTTATTATCGTCCCTCGTTTTGCTGGATATCCACAACAACCATATCTATTAAACGGATACACATTAAATGGGGTTTCTTCTACGATTTGGAGCAAAACGCAATCATTGATACCTTCAAAAGCTTTTTTAAACCCTTCTATTTCTTCTAACCTAAAAGGATCACTCCTGTGTATAACAATGCGCTCCAACTCTGCAACCTTGGAACTTCTGTAATATGTCTGCCGTATCTTTTTCCCCAATTCAAAGGCCTCGTCTTTGTTTAGATATTGATTTTTCCTTTTTTTATCGGAGACCTGAGAAATAATAAGCTGCATGCCTCTTCCAGCACCGTCAAACATTTGGCTACATCCAACATTGATTCCTTGCGAATCTCTACCAAAGCATATTCCTAAAAACAGTGTATCTTTTGAATAGTTTTGAGGATACCAGGGCATACCTATAGTTTTAGTGTATAGCCCTATAGCAAAATTCAGTAATATCTTGCTTCGATTATCAGATGACTTAATGGTCTTTTCCTCTAATAATTGCGTTTTGTACTTATTGGCAGAAAGAAGTTTAATTGTATTGTGAAAATCGTAGTCCCCGTCAGTCCGGATGCCTTTTAGACTTTCTCCAATGTATATCACTGCAATGTCTATCTGTCGTTCTTTATACATCTTTTCTAATCCTCTCATATAGAAAGGCACTATAACTTGCCTTGGTTTCCCAATCAAAACATAGGTATGAATCGCTGGCAATGCATCATAATCGAACACTATTTTCTTTTTGAATGTATTCAAAAATCCTCTATATTGAGGAATTACTCCACTGCCTTTTCCCGAGTCGCCATTTTCAACCGCATCAAGAAAAGTTTTTAATAAAGGCTTGTCTTCCTCGCAACAAAATACGCCGACACGGATTTCGCTTTTGGAAAAAAAAGTTTCCTTTGGGCCAACTGAATCCAAAATTTTCAACTGATTTACACTTTGCATCTGATTTCCAATCATCAAGGGTTCTTTGATGCATTCATAAGTTTGTTGTGTTACATCTTGCAAGCTTGTGTCAGTTGAAAACTCTACGCCAATATCACAGCCAAAAACTAGTTTTTTTGCAAAAATATCGTTAATCAACTTTTGTAATAATTCCCAGTTTTGTTTGACAAAAAGAGCCGACTTTTTTCTATTGATATTGTATTTTTGAGAATCGGTTATCTCTTCTCCGCATATAAAATAATTCGGATTTAAAATGAGACATATTTTTTGATTAAACAAATCAATCGATACCTTTAAACCATTTTTAATATCTGCCCCACTATCAATATATAAATTATCTCTATAAAGAGAAACACCTCTTTCGAAAGACGCCCACTTGACCAACTCTTTAATGAGTTTGCACTTCTGTATTAATGAAATCGGTTCTTCGCACACATCACAAATTTTTATCGAAACATTATGACTCTTAGAAATCCTTTCTGTAGATATATTATTGTCAATAATATAGGTTCTTCCCTTAATATGGGTAAAATAAAATACTTTGTCACGGTCCAGATCAATTATACTTTGTGCCTTATAGACTTTAGCTTTGCCAACCATAGGAAAAGCATTACACTTAAACTGCTCTGGTTGATTCGTACAAAACAAATCAAAATGAGTATTTTTCTTTTCGGTATATAGCTCATCTAATTTTTCATTCACTGGGCCAAAGACACTGTAGTACTTTTCAAATAACGTATCAAACCCGCTAATACACATATAATTTGAGCAGTCATTCAAAGAAAGAAGGTTCTTTATAGAGCCATTTGGACAAGACTCCTCTATTCCGCACCAAATAAGTTGTGTATTCATGTGCTTCTTCAGGTAGGATTCAATAAAGCTCATTACACTAATATCTTGTCCAGAATACCCCAAAACATATATTTTCTTTGCACTAATATTGAGCAATGTGTTTAGTAAAGAATCTGAAATCGAACGAAGTTCACTCTCCGTGTTTTTTAATCTATCGTAATTATAATCCCCGTGCAGTTTTACTATATTTAACGCCCCAGAGAGATATGGAGTTTCGTTTTCTGACACATTTACGAGATCATATTCTTCGTCGATTCTACGTACTGCTCTTTCGATAAGCAAGTCAAAATTAGTTGTCAGAACATAACGCACTTTTTTCGATATCAAATAATTAGCGAAACAAAGATATCCAAAAGACGGTTTTTTATCATGAAACTCATTTTTAATAAATTGATTCCGATCATATGCGTTCGGAAAACATCTTTCAAAAAAGTAAGAATACTGATTTATTCCACTTTCGATGGGAAACTCTTTTTTAAGAGCCTCACCCAATCTTGTTTCATCAATTAAAACGTCCCGATTGAGTTGAATACCATGATTAACACAATAGATTCTTTTCTTAAACTCAAAGACCAATTTAGAAGCCGCCATGCATCCTGAATTGATTGAACATCCTGCACCCAAAAGGAAAATCGTATCGTCGCCATTAGTGATATTCAAACCATTTAATACTGTTTCGCTTGTATTACTATTCATCTCCATAATTCATTTCTCCTATTAATGTTCTTATTCCTCATACGCCTCGGCACAGTATTGTTTATTCAACTTGATTAAACTGCATCATTGATCGATGCTGAATTGTCATCATAATAAATAACTGAGTATGTTGTATATATCTCAAGGTTCCATAGAATGACTTTTTCTGTGTAAATCATCTAATATCATCCGCCTTAGAATAGTTATAAAATACACTGCTCATTAACATTTTGCTGTCAGATGTGTAGTCGCACAACTTTTTAATTCAAATGAATCTGTATATAATATACTATTACCCATTGCATTGACTCAAAAAAATTGCGTTTGTTTAATTTATTATATTGTACCATATTTCGTCATATTTTTCAAGTTGTTTTGACAACATATAGTAAGATGTCCGAAACAAACGTTTGTTTTGGACATCTTCATTATCATTTAACCGTTATCTTATTGAGTTTTTATAAGTGTTTTCAAAAGTATCTATGCAGTTATTGTCTATACCATTTGCCTCCAACAATTCACTCAATTGTTTTATAGTAGAATATTTGTATCGTATTGCTTTTATAATTTTCTCAAAACTACTATCAGAATATGATTTTAACAGCATGTCTACCGTTTTCTTGTAAGCCATAAAATCACAGCCTTTCATTGAATACCCTACGTCTATTATCTCTAATAACGCAACTAAATCTACTATATCGTCATCAAACTCTAAATCGACTCTTTTCAAAAGATACCGACCAACACTTTTTTGTTTCGCCTTTATGTTGTTCGTATAAATTTCTATTTTACAATCAACGTAATCAGATATCCCCACATCATTGAACAATTGATATCCGACAAACATTCCCTTTTCATTGTCTACGTATTCATCGAAAATCAACTCTTCGTCCACTGTCTTTTCGCCTATAAAATAAACGCCTTTGGAAATAGTTGAAAGCAAACCTTCCTCCTCAAGCCTATTTAATATCTTTAACAAAGTCTTATACGGAACTTCTGCAAATTCAGTATCTTTTAACTTTGACACATCAAAAAATGTACTGCTATTGTTCTTGCAATATTCTCTAACAAATTTGGTATAATTCAAATTTTCACCTCCTTAAACAAGCTAAATCTTCTCTATTAATTACATTATAACATATTTTGGGACAACAAAAAAGCCGACACTTGCTATTTCTACAAAAATGTCGACTTTTTATCTTGGCAGACCTGCTCAAAATAGATACATTTCCTATTTTTCTAGGCTGAGTTGAAATATTGTTTTTACTTAATATATTTTAAAATTCTCTCTCTAAATTACAGCTTTTGCTTCTGCTTTTCGATTTTTTTATCTGACGTATTAATACATATGTTATAAGACCGAGATAGTAAGGTAAAAATATGCTCGCAACCAATAAATTCAGAGCAATCACAAACATTTTATGTTTTCTCATTATGATTTTAGATATCAATATGTTTTGTTCTGCCAACTGCACAGCTCCGTCTTCAATGTCGTCAATTTTTTCGACATACTCCGCCCCATTACATATTTTCGCTATATCTCCATAATAAAACAAATTATACTTTCTATTAGGATTAAGAGTTTTGTTAAAAGGGTAAAAGGAAGCTAAGGAAACAATTAATGTTGCGACCATCGATGCCGCCATTACTCCAAGAATAATCTGCAGCCAACATAACCCTAAATCTCCAATATCGATTATAACCCCAATCAAAGCAAACAATGCAGCTCCTACCAATCCTGATAAGACAGCATGTTTTGCTTCTGCATATGACAACTGAGAATAAATTTTTTCATTCATAAATTGCAGATATTCTTTGGCTTTTTCTTTCATTTTATCTCTCCTTGCACTCACCATGCGGCAAACAGCTTAAATCAAATCTGCCAGTCCTTTCATATTTTCTGTATTCTTCAAATAAGAAATAGGCACTCTTTAAAATAGGTATAACACAGTTGTCTGTAGTAATATCTTTTGAGTTATGTGTGCAAATATATCTCCCGCGCTTTGCATCATTTGTATTTGCGTTTAACGGAATACAATGTCTATACTCAACTGGTATGTTATCCCAGAGAATTCTTTTACACGCATCATATACTCTAATTCCAATTGTTTGATAATTTTCGGGTATTACGGCAAAAATTGGCAAACCAAATTCTAAATACTGTTCAACATCCAAATATTTTTCCTTTATTACATATAAAGGTAAAAGCAACCCTTGAATAAACGCAGTTTTAGGTTTGTTTGATGGCAATATACATATACGAAGTAAGGGGAACTGCCTTTTTATCTCATCAAATAAGCTAACGATGGATTTATAATATTTCTGTGGATCTTGAAGGTCGACGGGTAATGACGAAAACCACTCACTATCATATTGGAGAGGGACACCAATAAATCTCCCCATAGAATTATATTCCCCATGGTTTTATTCCATTGTTATGTTTTGCCTTTTCTGCATTTTGATTTTGAGTTTTAAAATCAGCATTTTCTTGGAACGTTCTAAATCCAGTCGTACACACATAGTACTCTCGTCCATTTACTTTTCGATTCGAAAACAGTTTTTCATATTCACGCGACTGTTTAGAATTGACAGATTTCAATTCTAAAAACATTTCTTTCGTTATAGCAATTTCCGTTTTAGAGCAATGGTCGCCAACACCCGCAATTTCATCCTCCGTGCTATCTGCGATTTTGACTGTTTCCCCCATAACTACATTAAATTTACGTCCGCGCATACCGATTCGAGTAGCAAATACAGAACCAATAGCACAGCCAATACCAATGTCCAGTTTATCTGTAGTACTATTTTTATTAAAATCATAAACAAAATCCAACATACGCATGGCTGCCGTAATCGATCGCACAATATAATTATTAGGTTCATCTAAATAACTATGAAAAATGGCAGATTCCCTATCCCCTTGAAACTGAACGTGTATACCAGACTCTTTCATCACTGCTTTATTCATTTGAGTAAGGACATCTTGTGTTAATTGTTTAATTTTCGCTAAATCTGTATGATCTACCTTATTTGTAAACCCTCTGATGTCTGAAAAAAGTATGACAGCATTATCAATCCACTTTGAATTTTTTAGACTTAACTGCAAATAATCGAGTTTCGCTTTCGCTTCTGAAAATTTCACCTCTGATAGATTAGTTTCGTTAGCATGGATTTTAGCTTTTTCTATCCAACGTAATTCTCTATCAGCATAACTGGAACCTGTTAGATTATATAATTCTTCTATTTTTGCTTCATATACTGTCAAATCCGAATACTTTAAAGCCAGTTTAGCGGATAGTTGTCCATTACCAAAAAATATTTCAGCAAAATCTCTCGGCATTATATCATACAAAGCCTTTGATATAAGTACTTTTCCATCACCACATTCGGATTGTAATTTAGCTGCTCTATTAGCCGGTGCACCTATGGTGGTCATTTCCTCAAATTTTGGCTCCGTATTTGAAAAATTATACTCTGTGTATTGCCCCCAATCACACCCTATACCAATTGTAAATTCTTGCATTGATTGATATTTTCCAATCGCAGCAAGCGTTTTTGCCAATGTTTTTGAAAAAACTATTATTTCAATTAACGAAGTTATTTTGCTATCATTATTTGATACCCCACAAGAAAAATAAAAATGATATCTGGATGTCGTAAATTTTTCTATTTCAATATCGCCGAATTCGTTAACAAAATTTTCAAGTGCCCATGTAAATGTATCTAATGCATGAAATGTTCTTGTTAGGTCGTCATTTTTATTTTCATCTTTTCTAATAATTGAATTCAAATTATTAATATTTATGTAAAAATGCACGCCTTCAAATTTTCTCATATGTCCCACCTATATTTTATAAAAATAATTTTGGCAAATCAAACTTGCAACAAAATCAAACTCATACTATTAATTTCTACTTTTTATTACAAATCATTTTACGATGATTTCGTTACCACTGTGTTTAATCCGTACTTTTTAACAATACTACTTTGTGTTACACCTTTTAAATTTTTGCTTGATTATTATTTTATCATATTTTTACTATTTTGTCAATCGATATTGAATTGACAAATACACTATAAAACCTGCTCCATCTCATAGCCGCCGATGAAGATTACTTTTATTTTTTCTTTCGATTCGACTATTATCGCCTCGATTATTTGCCTTACGAGCCGATCGTCGTACTCCATTGTTCGGTTTTTTATCCCGTCGAGCAATTCCGTTATTTCGGCAATGCGTGATTGTTTGTTTTTATCCTTCTGATTCAATTCCGCAATCCTATCTGATTCCGCCTGCAATTTGTTTTTCTCTGACAGCAATTCTTCCGCCTTCTTTTCGTCGAACGACTCTATCGTATCCACGGAAATCGTATTGAATAATTCGTTTATCTCTTTTTCTACAGCGGCAAGTCTTAATTGAATATCAAGGCTATCATCCTCACGCACGGCGTCGTTAATACCTCTTTCTATATGAGATTTAAGGTTTTTAAATAATTGAGTATCCTGTTGCGCGAATTTTTGTATTGCATTTACGATTGCCGCCTGTATGCGAGATTCTTCCAAGGTTGGCGAGTTATGACAATATTTCTTGCCATAGTTCAGCCGCTTGACACAACGCCACACTATTCGTTTTTCCCCGTGAGCCGTCCAAGTACACCGTTTGTATGGCGTATGGCACTCCCCGCAGATGAGCAGTTCCGTCAAAGCGTATTTACTTGAATATTTGCCCTGCTCTGTTTTAGCGCCGATTTCTTTAACTTTTTTCTTTCCGACTCTCCTTGCAAGTTCTTCCTGCACTCTGCCGACTATATAAATCCCCTCATTGTCGTTTTTACACGTCGATAATATCTCAATTATAATATCGATTAACCCTGTATTATCTGCACAATCCAGCAATAAAGCCTGCATTAAACGATAGACGGTTCTTCTTAACGCGATGTTCTTTTGTATGCGTGTTTTTATTTCAGGCCAAATCTCAACTTCAAATTTCTTTATTATCAAAGAATCATTTTTAATATGGAACTTCTGCAAACTCCGTATCTTTAACTTTGACGCATCAAAAATTACAGCGCTATTGCCATATTTTCCGACTAATTTAGCATAATTCAGACTTCCGTCTCCTCAACAAGATAGAATTGCTATTTTCATTAAAAGATAGAATTGCTATTTTCATTAAAATTATAACACATTTTTTAACTGCCTTAAAATCGCGGTATAATACTTTTACCGAATAAAACGGTAAAGGAGTAATCTCATGAACAAGAGACATTCGTTGGAAGAAAAACAAAGTGCAATCAAAAGATATATTAAAGACAGAGAATCACCACTTAAAATAATTAAAAATATCGAAATTTCCAAAAGCACTTTTTATAATTGGTTGTCCGAATATCAGAATGAACAAAAACAATCTGACCACAAAAAATTAACTGTACGTAACTTCAAAATGCTTGAATCGAAAATAGCTCGACTTGAAGGTATTATCAAAATTATTAAAAAAGCAAATGTCCTGCCAAATTCGCCGTTGAAAGACAAATTGTCCGTAGCAGAAAGCTTGTCCAAAAATTACAGCGTTCATATGCTCTGCGAGGCGTTGGATATTCCGCGGGGAACTTATTACAACCATATTCTCCGCAATAAAAGAGATAACACTTGGTATGCGAAACGCAGAGAAGCATTACGCGAACAAATACAAGAAATATACGATGAAAGCAATCAAATATTCGGAGCGGCAAAAATTGCCACGGTTTTACATAGTCGTGGTGTAAAAGCATCAGTAAAGATGATTCAAAAATTAATGAGCGATATGGGACTTGTCAGCATTCGTCAAGGCGCAAAAAAATATTATGACGACAATGTTCGACAATATAAAAATTATATTAACCAAGAGTTTCATACAAACGCGCCCGATCAGGTTTGGGTAAGCGACGTCACATATTTTAAGTGCAACAATAAACAATACTACATCTGCGCTATTATCGATTTGTATGCAAGAAAAGTTATTTCATACAAAATAAGAAAAATAAACAGTACTCAACTTGTGAAAACAACTTTTAAGGTAGCCTATGAAGAACGAAACCCCTCTACCTCTCTTATTTTTCACACCGATCGCGGTTCAAATTATATTTCAAAAGGTTTGAACGATTACCTAAAATCATTGCAAATCACACATTCATTTTCCCGCGCATACGTTCCTTACGATAATTCCGTTATGGAATCTTTCTTCGCATCGTTAAAACGCGAAGAATTATACAGAAAAAAGTATCGTTCGGAAAAGGAATTTTACAAAGCTGTTGAGGATTATATTGAGTTTTATAACGAGTGCCGCCCTCACGCAAAACTGCAATACAAGACTCCGAATCAAAAAGAACGTGAATATAAAGAAAAATAAGAAGATTTTGAGTAAATCTATCGGACAAGCGGGGTTCGGAAATAAAAAATTATTATTTTTAATTTTGCTATTTTACTTTTTTCGGTTTTTAGTCCGATAAAGTAAATAAGAATAAAGGCATACAAACCCGCATAAATACTGAAAAAAATAGAAAAACACTATCAATAATCGAACCTTGGGAGTTCAGATGTCGATAGTGTTTTCAGATGGCGGAAGCGGGGGGATTCGAACCCCCGAGCCCGTTAAGACTACACGATTTCCAATCGTGCCCGTTATGACCGCTTCGATACGCTTCCGTTTTTCGTATTAAGTTTATAAATTCGCGGTTGCCACCACAAAACTCGCCCGCTTAGTTTACCCCATTTACTCCCGTTTGTCAATCGTTTTTACCTTTATTGTTTCTTTTATTTTAGATTATTTTATTTTTTCGCTCGTATTATATTGAAAAATCCGAAAAAAAATGCTACAATATATTCAAAATTACATAGGGAGTTTTCCGATTATGAAAAAGTTCTTCTCGGAATTCAAAAAATTCATAACCCGCGGCAACGTTATGGACCTTGCCGTAGGCGTTATCATCGGCGGCGCGTTTACCGCTATCGTGAACGCGCTCAGCAACAACATTCTCCGCCCGATTATCAACTGGATAATAGCAGCGATATGCGGAACTTCGGATCTCTCGAAGATTTATACCGTACTCAAACCTGCTTACGTTCTTGACGAAACCGGCGCGGCTACGACCACTCTCGACCTTACGAAGTCGATATACATCGACTGGGGCGCGTTTATCAGCGCGATACTTAACTTTCTTATTATCGCGTTTGTGCTTTTCCTTATCGTTAAAACGATAAATAAGGTCAACGAAGGCGTGAACGAACTGGTAAACGGCAACGGCGTATTCACAAAAAAGGAAATTCGCCAGTTCCGTCGCAAGGGCTTAACGACGAAAGAAATCCGCGTTCTCGAACAGGATAAAATAGCGGCGGACAAGAAAGCCGAAGAGGAACGCCTTGCAGAAGAAGCAAAAAACGCTCCTCCGACGCAGGAACAATTGCTTACGCAGATTCTGGACGAGTTGAAAAAACGAAACGAAAAAGCGGAATAAACGTAAATACATGCTCCGAAGAAAACCACCCTTCCGGGAGATGTTTCGCTTACGCTCAACATGGCGATGACAGGTAACTCGGTATCGAGGCTCATTACGGCAAAAACCTATAAGGAGTAAAATATGTACCCGTATTATCTTATACATATCGGCGATAAAGGCTACGTTACGCTGTACGGCGTGATGATAGCGATAGGCATTTTAGGTTGCTTTATCACGTTATCGCTCTACAACAAAAAAAAAAAAATCGACCCGAAATTCGGCGATTTCGTCTTTTACAACGCGATTATTTCTATCGCGCTCGGCTTTTTGGCTGCCACGCTCTTTCAGTCGGTATATAACTATATCGAAAACCCGTCGAAAGGTTTCGAGTTCGGAGGAATGACCTTCCTCGGCGGTCTTATAGGCGGCGTGGGAACCTTCCTTATAATCTACTATGCGACCAAGAACAATATCCGCAAAAACTACAAAAACACGCTTATCGACATAATGCCGATAGTACCCGCGTGTATCACGATTGCGCACGGTTTCGGGCGTGTAGGGTGCTTTTTCGCAGGCTGTTGTTACGGAAAAGCGACCACGGGACCTCTGGGAATCAAATTCCCCAACCCGTCCGAATTTTACGACCCCAACCTCGTAAACCCCGTCTACCCGACCCAACTGTACGAAGCGATTTTCTTGTTTTTGCTTTTCGCTCTGTTCTGCTTCCTTGCGTTCAAAATTAAAACGAAAGGCAATCTGAACATGGGCGTATATTGCATCGCTTACGGCGTATTCAGATTTTTGATAGAGTTTTTACGCGGCGACGACAGAGGTAAACTTTTCAATCTGCTTTCGCCCTCGCAATTCTGGTCGATAGCAATGATTTTAATCGGCTTGTTCCTTATCTTCGCCTATCCGAAGTTAGCGGAAGCGATAAGGCTTAAAAAAGCGGCTGCCGCCGAAC
>ERZ779681.402-NODE-402-length-15112-cov-1.81789_pt1 | contig 15112 bp, 13 predicted proteins | sample MGYA00511905_ERZ779681 | MGnify/ENA primary metagenome ERZ779681 (study PRJEB29588, sample SAMEA2144578) | human gut metagenome | biome: human gut; feature: human-associated habitat; material: faeces | place: Denmark | collected 2008/2010 ... | reverse complement strand
ATTTAATAATAGTTAAAAATGATATATTTTTATAAAAAATGGTATATGAATGAGAGATATTGAAAATTTGAAGTAAACTTAAACAAAAAATAAAAAATATTTAATAAAGTAAAAAAAAATACCTAAAAGATTAAAAGTAGATGAATTATACATGAATTGTATAGATAACTGTAGATTATGTACAGATTCTTGTGATGATTATAAGAGTTTACAGATGCAAGCCGAAAATGCTTTCATAATAAATCAAATATTCTTCCTAATAATCAAACTAAATTTTGCTAACTTTATTTCATGTCATGTTATTTTTATGGTTGTTTTACTATGTTTGTTGTAAAATTGAAAATATAAATTTTGGAATAAATACGAAAAATAATGAAAACTATTTTACGAGGTAATAAATGAAAATAACAGTAGTAGGAACGGGATATGTTGGATTAGTAGCAGGAACTTGTCTTGCTGATATGGGAAATGATGTTATTTGTATTGATAATAATAAAGATAAATTACAACAATTGAAAAAAGGTATAATACCTATATATGAACCTGGTTTAGAGGAGCTTGTTAAATCAAATGTTTTAGAAAATAGATTAAGTTTTTCATCTGATATTGATTTAGCAGTAAAGAACTCGGAAGTTTGTTTTATTGCAGTTGGAACTCCACAAGATAAAGATGGTTCTGCAGATTTACAATATGTATATGAAGTAGCAAAATCTATTGCTAAATCAATAAATGGATACAAAGTGATTGTAGATAAATCAACTGTTCCTGTTGGAACGGCTGAAAAAGTTGCTGAAATTATAAAAGAAAACACAAAGTATCCTTTTGATGTTGTTTCAAATCCAGAATTTTTAAAGCAAGGAAATGCTGTTGAGGATTTTCTGCATCCAGATAGAGTTATTATAGGTTCAAATAGCGAAACTGCAACTCGAATAATGCAAGATATATACGCACCATTTTTCAGAACTGGGAATAGAGTAATAATTATGGATGTTAAATCTGCAGAGATGACAAAATATGCAGCTAATTCATTTCTTGCAACAAAAATTTCATTTATGAATGAAATCGCAAATCTTTGTGAAAAAATCGGAGCCGATGTAGAAATGGTCAGGGTCGGTATGTCAACAGATTCTCGAATTGGTAATAAATTTTTATTTCCAGGTTTAGGATATGGTGGAAGTTGCTTCCCTAAAGATGTAAAAGCTCTTATTAAAACAGGTGCTGATAATCAAGTGGATTTGAATATAATAAAATCAGCTGATGAAGTTAATAAAAAGCAAAGAAATATATTTATAAATAGAATTTTATCTTATTTTAAGGAAGATGTAAATGGTATAACTTTTGCAATTTGGGGATTGGCATTTAAGCCAAAGACAAACGATATGAGGGAGGCTCCAGCTATAACAATTATAAATGAATTGTTAAGAAGAGGTGCAAAAATTAAAGCGTACGATCCAAAGGCAATGGACTATGCAAAATCTATATGGCAAGATAAAATAACATATTGTGCAAATAATTATGAAACGGTTGAAAAATCTGATGCTATATTGCTTTTAACTGAGTGGAATGAATTTAGGCGTCCTGATTTTGAGAAGATAAAGGCGTTGATGAATAAACCAGTTATTTTTGATGGTAGGAACCAATATAATGCTGAAAAATTAAAAAATAGTGGATATGAATATTTTAAGATAGGTTAATAATATAATGAAAGGTAAAAAGATAAAGGTATCAGTAATAATACCTATATATAATGTCGAAAAATATTTAAGAGAATGCCTTGACAGTGTTGTTAATCAAACATTAAAAGATATTGAAATTATTTGTGTTAATGATGGTTCTACAGACAATTCTTTAGAAATTTTAAAAGAATATAAACAAAAGGATAAAAGAATAAAATTAATATCTCAAAAAAATTATGGTGCAGGAGTGGCAAGAAACACAGGGCTTAACATTGCTAATGGAGAATATCTTGCATTTATTGACGGTGATGATTTTTATGAAAATGATTTCTGTAGGCAAATGTATGATAAGGCTGTTGACACTAATTCAGATGTCGTTATTTGCCAAGCTCAAAATTATAATATTATAGATGATAGATATTATTTAATGCCTTGTTCATTAATTAAAGAATACCTTCCTGCAAATGATGTTTTCAATTACAAAGATATGAAAGACTATATTTTTAATTTTTCTCAAAATTGGAATTGGAATAAACTTTTTAAGAAGGAATTTATTGATTCAAATAATATAACGTTTCAAAATTTATTTAGAACTAATGATTTATTGTTTACCTGTAAAGCATTAATTCTTGCTAATAGCATAACCACTATAAAAAATGGACTAATAAATTATAGAACAGGGGTTTCAACAAATTCTCAAAGTACAAATCATTTATATCCATATGATTTTTATAAAGCATTTAAAGCTCTAAGGATATACTTAATTAGCCTTAATATATATGAAGAAGTAAAAAAAAGTTATATTAATTGGTGTTTAAGTGGTTTAGTATATAATCTTGACTCTATTTCTAATTTGGCTATAAAAAGAGAGGTATGCAAATATATCTATAATAAAGGGCTTGAGGACTTAGGGTTAATTTCTGTTGATTATAAGGATATATTTGTGCAAACAGATTATGAAAAATTTATAAAACAATATTACAAATTTACTAACAAAATATTTGGAGTAGAACGTTCTATATATCATTATTTTATATGTTTATTTGGATTGCAAATTTTAATAAAAAGGAGGAATATAAATGCCTAAAATATCAGTAATTATCCCTGTTTACAATCAAGAAAAATTTTTATCTAATTGTTTAGATAGTGTCATAAATCAAGATTTAGAGGATATAGAAATTATATGTGTTGATGATGGTTCTACAGATAAAACATACGAAATCTTGCAATTTTACGCTTCAAAAGATCCCCGTATAAAAATATTACAACAGGAGAATAAATTTGCAGGTTCTGCTCGTAATCTTGGCATGAGCATCGCTACAGGTGAATATATTCATTTCCTTGATAGTGATGACTTTTTGTTCCCTAATATATATAAAAGGCTATACAATATTTTAAAAAAAGAAAATCTTGAAATGGTAAAATTTAAAGCCAAAATATTTGATAATGAAACTCATGAAACTCAAATTCATAATTGGACTGAATTAATAAACTTGGTTCCTAAAAGTAAATTCAATACGTTGTTATCTTTTGAGCATGATTATGAGTTATTAATATCTTTGCCTGACACCTGTTGGTCAGGTATGTATTCTAGTGAATTTCTTAAAAAGAACAATAAAAAATTTAATGAATTCAGAGTCGCAAATGATACTTCTTTTTTTATTCAGTGTGTAATTGATGTTAAACGGTTAATGATTTTAGATGAATATGTTGTTTATTGGAGAACAAATGTTGGTACATCTCTAATGGACAATAGAATTAAATATTATGATTGTCAATTTAAATCGTATCAAATAATTTCAAAAATATGCCAAAATTTACCCCAAAAACAATATAGAATTGTTATGACAACACAACTGGAGTCATTGATGTATTGGCTTGCCAAATGGAATTCGGAATTAGAAAATACAAAAGAGTATGCAAGTTTTAAAAATAATGCAACCGAATTCTTAAAAACAATTGATTTATCTTTCCTAAAAGACAGATCATATCTATCGTATTGGTGGCATGATATATATTATACTTTTATAGATTTTAAAAAGCGACCTAAGCCATTATTTGGTTATTCAAAGTTCAAAACATATAATAAAACAAAATATGTTTTAACATTTTTTGGAGTAAAGCTTACATTTTCTAGAAAAATAAAGAGAGATTATAAATATTATAAAAAATTAAATAAACGTTATTATAAAAGAGAACTCAGAATGTGGTATCTTAATGCTACTGGTAATCATTTAAATTTAGAGCACCCAGAAACAATAAATGAAAAAATCCAATGGTTGAAATTATATGATTCAACTCCTCTTAAGTCAAAGTTGACAGATAAATATGCGGTTAGAGAGTTTATTAAAGAAAAAATTGGTGAAAAATATTTAATTCCTAACTTAGGAGTATGGAATAAATTTGATGATATTGATTTTGATAAACTTCCTAAACAGTTTGTGTTAAAAGGAACTCATGGTTGTGGGTGCAATATTATTGTAAGAGATAAAAGTACATTTGATATTAATGATGCTAGAAATAAATTTAAAAAATGGATGAAAACTAATTATGCTTTTACAAATGGTTTTGAATTGCATTATTCAGCTATAAAACCTAAAATCATTGCTGAAAAATATATAGAGGCTGTAGATCAAGCTGCTATAGATTATAAATTTATATGTTGCGATGGAAAACCTATTTTATGTTGGGTAACAAACAAATATTTAGATGTGCACAAGCGCAGTTTTTATAGAATACCAACTTGGGATTTATTAAATGTAGAATTAAAAGATGGTGGTGCAGAACTAGATAAACAAGGAGTGCCCAAACCACAAAAACTTGAAGAAATGATTAAAGTTGCAGAAACTTTATCAAAAGGTTTCCCTTTTGTTCGTGTTGATTTGTATTTAATTGATAATAATGTTTATTTCGGCGAGATGACATTCACAAGCGCATCTGGCGCTGCGGCATTTTATCCTGATAAATGGAATTATATTTTAGGAGACAAAATTACATTGCCTGAATTAAATAAAACAAAGAGAGGTTAAATATGCTTAATAAAATGATGAAAAAATATTTTAACAAAGAAATTCTTATAAATGGATTAAAAGTTCATAAAGTATATAATATTTTGGGTATTAAGTTTAAATTTTGCATAATAAAAAATGAAAAATACCATGTTAATAAATATCTTAGAAATCTATCTCCTTATAAAACCGTACCACACAAAATTTGGGAAGTTGATGAAAAAAGCACTATTTTAAAATTAGATTGGAATGAAGCTACGATTCCACCATCGCCAAAGGTCTTTTATGCAATAAATAACCTTTTGAATAAACCCGATTTTTTTAATTTATATCCTAAGACAACGAATAATGAATTATTAGCATTGCTTGCACAATATACAGAATTACCAATCAAAAATCTACAATATTTTGCAAGTTCTGATTCTGCTCATGAATATATTGCAAAGATTTTTATAGGAGAAGGATACAAAGTTTTAATTTCAAGTCCAAGTTATGACAATTTTAGATTAACAATACAAGCAAATGGTGCTCAAGTATTTTATTCAGAAACAGATGAAGATTTTGAGTTTAATGAAAGAAATTTTGAAAAAGACATAAAAAATATTAAGCCAAATTTTATCTATATTGTTAATCCAAACAATCCAACGGGTAATATTTTATCTATAAGTTATATTGAAAAATTAGTAAGAAATAATCCCGATAAAATGTTTTTAATTGATGAAGCGTATTATGAATTTTCAAAACAAACTTGTGCCAATTTAGTGTTAAAATATGAAAATATCATAATATCACGTACGCTATCAAAAGCATTTGCTCTTGCGAATTTTAGATTTGGCTATATTCTAGCTTCAGAATCAAATATAAATGCTATTTCTAATATTCGAAATCCGAAGAATATTACAACGTTTGCTCAAGTCGCAGCTGCCGCGGCGTTATCAGATATTCCATATATGGAAAATTATGTCAAGGAAGTTAATAATGCAAAAGAGTATTTTACTAAGGAAATAGAAAAATTTGCACCTAATATTAAGATTCATAAAAGTTATGCAAATTTTATGTTAATGAAATTTAAAACCTTTAAATTACGTTGTGACATTTTTAATTATTTGAAAGAAAATAATATATATGTTAGAAATCCACTGCATTCAGACTTATTATACAATTGTTTGAGAATATCAATAGGCACAAGAGAACAAATGAAAAAGGTTGTAGATTGTATTGAACAATTCATGAAAACAGAAGATGTCAATAAACAAAAAGGCGATAAGATTGCATTATTTGATTTTTGTGGAACGATTGTTAATTTTCAATCAGGAAACCCATACATTTTTTATATATTAAATGAATTAAATAATCCGGTTCTAAATTCTAAAAATATGCTTCGAAAATTAAAACTTAAAATTATGAGAAAATTCAATAAGGAATTTCCTGATAAAAATGATATTTTATATCTATTAAAAGGTATTGATTATTCGATTTTAGACAAATTTGCACTTGAATATTACATAAAAAAAGTTCGTCCAAAATTTTATTCTAAAATAATTGATAAAATACAATCTTTAAAAGAAAAAGGTTATAAAATATATGTTGTATCTGCCGGATATGAAATATATCTTAAATATTTTGTTCAAGAATTCGGTTTAGATGGTGTAATTGCAACAAAAATTGATTTTGATAAAAACAATAAATGTCTTGGTGTATTTAATGGTAAGGATTGTATAAAGGATGAAAAACCTATTTTTATCAATAAATATTTGCATAACCAAATAAAAACAAGCTCTAAGATTTTAGGGTTTACTGATAGTTCATCTGATATTCCTATGCTTAAAATGTGCACTGATAAGTATGTTGTTGCAAATCACAAAGAAGATTGGATGGAAGAATTAAATTGTGAGGTTTTGAATGTTTAAAATATTTGAATTAGATTTTGCAAATAATTATTTAATTTTGAAAATATTTGGAATTAAAATATCTTTTAAAATAAAAGTTTTAGAAAAAATCGAAAAATATAATGAAAAACTATATGAAAAAATTAACATAGCTTTAAATAATTTAAATTGTGAAAAACAAAATCATGTAGAATACCTTAAAAGAATAACTCCAAGTCCACAGTTGCAATTTAGTGTTGATATTGTAGATCATTGTAATTTAAACTGCAAAGGGTGTGACCATTTTTGCCCTATTTCTGATGAAAAATTTTTGTCGTTAGAAAATTATGAAAAAGATTTGAAACAATTATCAAAATTATGTGCAAATGGACAATTGATAAAACTAGTATGTTTAGAAGGTGGAGAACCTTTATTGCATCCTGAAATAATAAAATTTATGGAAATGACCAGAAAATATTGTCCACAAGCAGAGATTAACCTAATGACTAATGCAATTTTACTTCCAAGAATGAATAAAGATTTTTATTTAGCTTGTAATCAATATGATATTACAATTGCCATAACTAAATATCCACTAAAAATTGATTTTGAAACAATTCATAATTTAGCAGAAGAAAATGGTGCAAGAATTTGCTATTTTAATGATTTTGATAAAAGGGATAAGACCAGTTGGAAAATTCCATTTGATTTAACGGGAAAACAGGATGCAACTACAAACTTTTTGGGTTGCTATATGGCAAATAATTGTATTACGTTAAGGAATGGTAGATTATACACATGTTCAAGTAGAGCTTATGCTGATAAATTTAATAAATATTTTAATCAAAATTTACCATTAAGCAAATTTGACGGAATTTCAATATATGATGCAGAATCTTATGAAGAATTATCTAATTTTTTATCAAGACCTATATCTTTTTGTAAATATTGCGATGTAAAAAATAGAAAAGATTTAGGTAATTTTGAAATATCAAAAAAAGATTTATCGGAATGGGTATAATTATTCATAACTAAATAAATGTATCTTAAAGGTGATAATAATGAAAAATAATCAAATAAATATAGTTTATTGTTTAAATGAGGAAGAATATCTTTCAACATTGGTTTCTGTTCAAAGTGTGTTAAATAATAATTTAAATAATTTTATTAATTTTTTCTTTGTCATTGATGAAAAATTTAATCAAAAATTATTAAAATCGTTTGAATTAATTAACAAAGAATCCTCTTGCAGTGTTTATATTATCAAAGAATCTCAAAATAAATATTCAAAAATTTTAAATAAAGTAAATTTTAGTGAAAATTTTTATTTATTTAATATAGCAAATTTAATTAATGTAGAAAGAATTATATATTTGTCATCTCAAACTCTTGTAAATTGTAACTTAAGAGATTTATATAATACAAATATTGATACATACGCTTGTGCTGTATGTGAATATATATATCCTCAAATATTTGAAGAAATGTTTAATTTAAAAAAAGAACGTGCTATACATTCAACGGTTACTTTAATTAATTTAAAAAATTGGAAAAATGGTAATTATTTTGAAAGGTTATTAAATTGTAAAATTGATAATTTTACAAAAGAATTTTTGCCAGATTTTGGTGTAATTTTTAATATTTTAGTTGATAATTGCAAAATTATAGATTATTCATATAATTATACCGAAGCTAATGCCTCTTGGTTTGGAAATAAAGTTTTAAAATGCTCAACTGAAACAAGAGAATTATATAAAAATCTGCATATTCATGCCCAAAGCCCTAATATTATAACTTTTTGTGGAGAATGTCCGTTAGATACTAAAATATGTAATAACTCTTATTTAAATCTTTGGTGGAAATACGCTGAACAAACACCGATTTATAAAGACATAAAAGAGTTTAGACAATTGAACAAATACAAATTGTCTGCAACATCAGCGCAGAATTCGTTTAAATATTCTTGGTTATTGTCTAGAATATTTCCATATATCAAACCATACATTCCAAGAATTGTTATTGGTTTTTTAATTGCAATACCTCTAGGTTTGCTTGATGGCGTGACTGCGTTAGCGTTAAAACCATACATGGACTATGTTATCGGTGGCAAGGCTCTTGAGTTCTCATTCATAGGGCATGATATATCTATAAGCAGTCTTGCTATGGCATTTTTGCTTCCTGCTGGTGTTATTCTCTTTGCAATAATTCAAGGGGTACTAAAATACCTAAATGATTATATCTCAGCTTGGACATCTCAAAGAATTACAAATGATGTAAAATTCGATTTGTTCCATCGTCTAATACACATGCACCCACAATTCTTTGATGACAATTCATCAGGTATTGTGATTTCCAGATATATGGGCGATCCTGCGACTGCATCATCAGGTATTGTTGACCAAATAAAAACAATAACAACAAGCTTGTGTGGAGCTTTGGGCTTGATTGGAGTTATGGTGTACAGTTCTTGGAAGCTTGCATTCATCGGTGTTTTGGTGTTGTGTATAGCTTTTATTCCTGTTGCATTAATTAGAAAACGCATTAAAGAAACTTCAAACAAAAATATGGTTATAGGTGGCAATATCACGACGAATATCAATGAAACCTATAGTGGAAACAAGGTTATGGCGGCTTACGATTTGCAAGACCGTCAAGAAAACTACTTCAAAAATCAAGTTTGGAAATCTTTTAATATCAATATGTCCCTTACAAAGCGTACAGCTTGGATGAGCCCTTTGATGTATCTTATTGCATCTTTTGGTATTGCTATCGTTCTTGGCTATGGCACATATCTTATAAACACAGGACATATGACTGCAGGCTCTTTTGCGTCGTTTGTAACTTCGCTATTACTATTATACAAACCTGTAAAAACATTAGGTGGAACACTTACAGGTATTCAAAACATTTTTGTTGCGATGGGACGTGTGTTTGAGTTATTTGACCTTACTCCTGCAATAAAAGATTGCGAAAATCCAAAAACTCTAAATGGGTTTGAAAACTCAATCGAGTTTAAAGATGTTTGTTTTGAATATGTTCCAAATCAACCTGTTTTGAAGAATATAAATTTAACAATTCCTAAAAATGAAACATTAGCGATAGTGGGCAATTCGGGCGGAGGCAAATCGACACTTGTAAATCTCATTCCTCGTTTTTATGATATCAAATCAGGTTCTATAAAAATTGATGGCATGGATATCCACGAATTTTCGCTAAAATCATTAAGAAATAATATCTCAATGGTGTTCCAAGATAATTTCTTATACACAGGAACAATCAAAGATAATATTATGATGGGAAATCCTGATGCGACAACAGGAGAACTTATGGAAGCTATAAAATCAGCCCATCTTCAAGATATGATAAAAGAGCTTCCTGAGGGGCTTGAAACAGAGCTGGGAGAAAGAGGTTTAACTCTATCGGGCGGTCAACGTCAACGTGTCGCTATAGCAAGAGCAATGCTCAGAAATGCGCCTATTGTTATTCTTGACGAGGCAACATCTGCTCTTGATAACCAATCAGAAGCGATTGTACAAAAAGCTATGGACAATCTTATGCAAAATAGAACAGTATTTATTATTGCTCACAGGCTATCGACAATTAAAAATGCTGATAGGATAGCAGTTATAAATGAGGGCGAATTGGTTGAAATTGGCAATCATAATGAACTTATGCAAATTGAAAATGGTCAATACAAGCATTTATATGAAATGCAATTTAGAACACAGGAAGAGGTGCACTAATGCAGAAGATAAAAAATATAGAAGCGTTGAGGTTTTTGTTTATACTATCAGTTATTGCATGTCATTTGGATCAAGGTATAACCAATGTTGTGGAAAATCCTATATACAAAAACTTTTGTGCTTTCACACATTGGTCATGGCTTCCTGTAGATTTCTTTTTTATAATTTCTGGATTTTTCTTATTTGCTAATATTGATTATTCTCAAGGCTTTTTAAATTTTGCAATTAAAAAGTTAAAAAGGTTGATGCCAACGGTATTAGGGGTTTTGTTGATAACTTTTATAGTTTCATTATTAACCCCTTTCAATTGGATAAAACATGAAAATTTGTTTACAATTTTGAATATTCAAAATGTAGGGCTAACTTTGCAAAATGGTAGCATTCCTCCATCGTGGTTTGTTTCTTCTTTGTTTTGGGGAATGTGTTTCTATTTTTATTTAGGAAAGATTTTTTCTAAAAACGTATTTAATTTTGTAACTGCTTGTTTGATTTTTGTTTGTTATTCTATATTTGTACATGTTCCGAATAGTTGGAATATTATGAATTACTGTTATTTTATAAATATGGGAATGGTTAGAGCTTTAGCTGGGATTGGTTTAGGCTATTTTGTGAGAATGTTATATAACGATTATTCTGAAGTAATAAATTTGCAATTTAATTCCCTAAAATCTAAGATTATATTTTCAGCATTAGAAATTTATTTATTTTTCACATTGTTCTACTATTTATGTTTCCATGCTTCTAGTTATAATAATGTTTTATTTGAAGTTATTATTTTCTTGTTATTATTCATTTGTTTCTTGATTCACAAAGGAATTTTGTCAAAATTATTAGAAAATAATTTATCTGTTTTTTTAGGGAAATTTACTTATTCAATTTTTCTTTCTCATTATTTAATAAAAGATTTGTGGAATATTTATATAATGAATAAATGTCAACATTTTGTTATTTATCATCCAATCATGAATATTGTAAGTATATTCGTTGTTTCAATAATTGTGGGCATATTGACTTATTATTTAATTGAAAAACCGAGTGCTAAATTTTTAAGAAATAAGCTGAATGCCAATGATAACGCTAATTTTTCGGGGGTAACTCCTATAAGACTTTGTAATTGTATAGATATAATTTGTGGGTTGATTCCGACATCAGAACTTACTAGAATTATAAAGGTTTCAATTTCTTTTGATAGAAACTTTCTTGTAAGAAGACTGTTACAATTAAAAATGCAATTTAGAACGCAAGAAGTAAATGGATAATAATAAAACAAAAAAATTGTTGAATATTTCATTATTACAAGCCTTTGGCATACTATGTGTATTGTTAGGGCATTCGGTACATATATTCAGTTCTTGGGGTTGGTATTTTCACCAAGCACCGATAAACACTACCTGTAATATAATTCATCATTTTGTCTATTCTTTTCACATGCCATTGTTTATATTCTTGTCAGGGTATTCCGTTTGTGATTCAATGTGTCCCAAAATTGGCAATATACTTTTATTTGGGATATCTAATCGTAAAATACGAAAAACCAATTTACAGTTATTTTATAAATAATAAAACTACAATGATTATAGCAACTATAGGGTGGGGAGTTTTAGAAATTTTTAAATATAAAAATTTTGATAATATTTATCTGACATTAATCACTGCAAGCGTTTCTATTTTTGTATTGTTTGCATTTTCAGTGCATATTACGAAGAAATTTAAAAATATACCAACATCTTATTTTGTTCAAATATTATCTGCAAATATGTTATTTATATACCTTCTTCAAGAACCAATAATGTTTTCAATTCTAAAAGCACTAAATTGGGGAATTGGTTATAATGCAATTTTTGTTTCATCAGTTTTGTTTATCACAACTTTGACAATTAGTTTATGTTGCATACATTTGAAAAGATTGTTGTTTAAAAAGAAAATTGTATAAACCTATTCAAGCATATAATTTTTATATTTTCGCAACGATGTGTGGAGTGTTGTAAGTGAAGATAAATTTTTTAGAGTATAATCTACTCTGTGAGGTATTAATATGCCACTATTAATTTTGTTTATTATTATAGCTTTGGTTTTAAAATCCGTATTTTGGGCATTAGTTATGCTATTTGTTATTGGGGTAACTTATATGTTTCAAACAAAAACGGAACAAGTAGTTATCCAACCTTCTGATTGTAATAAAAATACTAATACATCACAAAATACAGCCTCTCAACCTCAAATCAAAGATGAGCTAGATAAAAAAATTCCAACATCAGAACTTATCCAAATCAGAGATATTTTAAATTCTTTTGATTTTAGAAAAGCCTTCACCTATAATGCTAGAAATCTTCTTATAAAAAGGTTGCTACAAGTTGAAAGCAGCCAATTTACAAATGAACATGCATCTGAAATCAAAAAACTTGATTTAGAATTTGCAAAACAATTCTTTCTTGATTTGAAAAAAGTGCTTAATTCAAAAAAACTTAAACAATCTGAATATATTACCTCCAGAGAAGTTTTCCCAGAAGTTATGCCAGCAGAAGAATTAGAGTATCTGGTCAGCAAAATTAGTAGCGACAACGAATATGAATATACTGAAAATAATTATTATGAAGCTGATAATTATAACAATGAAGTTGAAGATGATGACGATGATAAAATAGAAGATATGCTAGATGAATTTACAGGTCTTACTATAGGTACATCAGCTGCTGAAACATATACTTCTTACAAATCTAATAAAAAAAGAAAGAAAGATGTTTATGAACTAGAGAGAGAATATGAGTTTGAACGTGGTTACGATTCTGATTGGGACGAAGATGACAAGCTCGCTGATAGATATAAAAACAATGAAGAAAAATACTATGAAGCAAGAAAATATGAACTCGAAGAACGTAATCGTTCTTATGATACCTATTTGTCACCAGATGAAAGAGAAGATGAGGATATGTTTTAGGTTCTCAAAATGAGTGTTTGCATTGTTACTTCAATTCAACCAACGAATCTTGTATCAAATTTTTAAATTTTTCATCGATTGAATTTATGTCAATTACATCAACTTCATAAGGTAATGTAGAGTCCTGAAATTCAATTAATATTCTACCTAAAATATCTGTATCTAATTTTTTGTTATTCAAATCAACGGCGATATCAATATCGGAATATTCTTTATATGTTCCTTTTGCTCGAGAACCAAAGATATAAAACTTTGCACCAGAAAAATTATTTTTTAAAATACTTAATATAAAATTAATATGTCTATCTTCTAATCCAAACATTATTTCGTTTTTTCTCTTAATTTATCTAATAAATATTGAGCTTCTTTTGCAAAATCTTCAATTATAGCTACAACTTTTATTGCAATTTCTTCATCATAAGTATGAGATGTAAGATTTCTTTTTTGTCTAAAATTATCCCACTTTTCTAAATTTGTTTTTAAAAGACCCATTTTATTGGCTTGTCTTATCATTTCATTAAAGGTCATTCCTTCAATGTTCTCTAAAACAAATGCACCTTGAGAAAAGAATCTTTTAATCATTTTTAAGGCAAGTGAATAAGTATATTCAAATCTTTGTATCATTGAATCTCTGGTAATAAGATTTGTTTTATCAGAATTGTAAACCTCAATTACTTCATTAAGGCTATTTAAAACTTTCTCAAAAGCTGTTAAATCAATAATCTCCATAGACTAATCTTAACATAATTTTTTGACTTTCTCAACAGTAGTTTTTTAGATATGTATTGCACAACTTCTTCATAATAATTTATTAAAAATATCTTTTTTTTATTAATCTATTTAGTTATACTAGACTATGGAAATTTTAGGAGAAAGAGAAATGATTAAACTAGGAATTTTAGGATACGGGAATTTGGGTCGTGGTGTTGAAAACGCAATGAAATTCAACAAAGATATGGGATTATGTGCAATATTTACAAGACGTAATCCGGAAACTGTTAAAGTAAACTCAAATACCCCAGTTGTTTCTGTTAATGATATAGAACAATGGAAAGATAAACTTGATGTATTAATAATATGTGGGGGTTCGGCTACAGATTTGCCTGTACAAACTCCTAAATATGCAGAAATGTTCAACGTGATAGACAGTTTTGACACTCACGCAAGAATTCCTGAACATTTTGCAAATGTAGATAAAGCAGCAAAAAAATCAGACAAAGTTGCAATAATATCACTCGGTTGGGACCCTGGCATGTTTTCTTTAAACAGATTGTTTGGAAATGTTTTATTACCTAACGGAAAAGATTACACTTTTTGGGGGAAAGGCATAAGTCAAGGACACTCAGATGCTATAAGAAGAATCAAAGGGGTTAAAAACGCAAAACAATATACAATTCCTGTTGAAGAAGCATTAAAAGCCGTAAGAAATGGTGAAAATCCTGAACTTACAACAAGACAAAAACACACAAGAGAATGTTTTGTTGTCCTAGAAGAAGGTGCAGACCCAAAACAAATAGAACACGAAATTGTTACAATGCCAAACTATTTTAGTGATTACGACACAACTGTTCATTTTATAACAGAAGAAGAATTAGTAAACAATCACTCTGGAATTCCACATGGTGGTTTTGTAATAAGAACCGGCGAAACATCTGTTGGAACAAAGCATGTTATAGAATATAGTCTAAAACTTGATTCTAATCCCGAATTTACTTCAAGTGTGCTTGTAGCTTATGCGAGAGCTTGTTATAGACTAAACAAAGAAGGTCAATCAGGTTGCAAAACAATATTTGATATCGCTCCTGCTTATTTGACAAACAAAACAAATGAAGAATTGATATCTTCAATGTTATAAATATAACTAACTAAGGTCCGGTTT
>ERZ779681.395-NODE-395-length-15339-cov-1.95721_pt1 | contig 15339 bp, 15 predicted proteins | sample MGYA00511905_ERZ779681 | MGnify/ENA primary metagenome ERZ779681 (study PRJEB29588, sample SAMEA2144578) | human gut metagenome | biome: human gut; feature: human-associated habitat; material: faeces | place: Denmark | collected 2008/2010 ... | reverse complement strand
TATTATATTAGGAATAAGAAAATATTTCTAATACGGTTCGCAGAAATTCCTATCATTTTAGCATAATATTTTTCTGGATTGCTTCACTTCGTTCGCAATGACTGTCAACATGTCATTCAGAGGCGCCAGCCGAGGAATCTCATGTAAGCCTTGCAAGAGATTCTTCGCCTCAATTTATCTAATGGCTCAGAATGGCTGTGAATACTTATAAGTCAGCCTACTTAGCTCTTCTTTCTTAAAACTTTATTTTTCATATTTTAATTTTGATTTAGCATAAAGAATGGCAGAGTTTTCATCTTGAAATACATTTTTTGTTCCAATTTGTTTTATGATTGATAGACTTTCAAGTTGTTCTAATACTGTTCTATTTGATACAAGTATTGGTTCTATGTGTTGAGATTTGAGTCTAACAATAATATCTTCTAACGCAAAAACTGCAGAGATATCAAGAGTATCTTCGCCATCATAGTTAATTATTAAATATTTTGTGCCTAATACATCATCAAAATGAGAAATCAACTGTGTTGCAGAGCCAAAAAAGAATTGTCCTTCAATATGCACAACACGTATTTTGTGTTTATAATCTTTTTCAAGTTCTCTTTCCATTTGCATAATATCTGTATCATAAACTTTTTTGTGTCGTAATTTTACTCTGTCGGCAACTCGTTTTGCATATAACAATGCAGCAAGTGTAATACCAGCTCCTACTGCAAATATAAGGTTATAGAATACCGTTAAAAAGAATACCAAAAACAAAATGTACAAATCATCTTTTGGTGCAAATTTTAAAACCTTAATAAATTTCATGTCGATAATGTCATAACCTATTTTTATTAAAATCCCAGCAAGAACAGCAAGAGGTATTTGAGCTACAAACCCAGAACATTGGAATAGAAGTACAATTAGTATTAAAGGGTTTATAATCGAAGTCAATTTTGTACTTGAACCCGAGTTGAGAGCCGCAACTGTTCTCATTGTAGCAGCAGAGCCTCCTAATGACCCTGTTAAACCACAAAGCAAATTTCCAATACCTAAAGCTGATAATATTTTCTTTGGTGGAGTTTTTGTTTTCATAAGAGAATCTGAAACCAAACCTGTTAATAATGATTCTGCAGAAAACACAATTGTTAATGTTAGAGCATAAGGGATAAACTCTATAATTTTTTTGAAATCAAAGTATGGTGTTACGATTTGAGGAAAAGCAACAGAAACATTTGAAATTCTATCTATATTAAGCCCTAAATGAATAGATAAATAGGTACAAAATATCAATGCAATAACCTGAGATGGTATTATTTTGGTTATAAATTTAGGTATGCCAAAAACGATTAATAATGTTATTAAACCCATAAATAACGCATCTTGATTGATTGTTGCAAAACTATTATGTAGATTTAATATTGTATCCATAGTTGATGAAAGAGATTTATGCCCCATTAACGGATTGAGTTGTAAAATAATTATTATAAATCCAACCCCGTTCATAAACCCTGAAATTACAGGATAAGGAACATATTTAACGATTTCAGGGAGTTTTGTTAGAGAACAAATAAATTGAATTATACCTGCCATAACAATAATAGTTGCAGCAGCTTTCAAATCATATCCTAGTGAAGTCATCATTGCTGCAATAACAATAGCAACAGGGCCTGTTGTTCCTGAAACCATAGGAATCTTTGGGCCTAGTATGCCTGCAACAAAACAAAGTATTATAGCACCCCACATGCCTGCACTCGCGCCAAACCCAGTTGCAACTCCAAAAGCTAAAGCTTGAGGAAGTGTTATTATTGCAGAATTTAGCCCGCCAAAGATGTCTCCAATATAGATGTTTATTTTACTTTTTAAATCCATAAAATATATAGTAACATAATTTTGTTAGATTTATAATTTATATTATGAATGTACACGGTTTAAAAATAATACGATTTGAGCGATATATTTTTGCAATTTTAATGACGATTACTATGTTTTTGATTGCAGGTATAAGCGGGCAAAGAGAAATCATATTCCCCGAGGTTCTTGCTATTATGACAGGTGCTTGGCTATCAAAAACACAACCTTGGAGCGTAAACAAACGAAAAATATTTTCTTTAACTTGTTTAGCTTCAATATATGGTGTTGCTATTGTTAAATACGTTCATGCAGATTTGTTTTTTCAAGTGTGCTTATGCTTTGTTATAACAGGTATATTATTATCTGTTATGAGGACAAACTTTATTCCTATAATATCTGCTTGTATATTACCAATTTATATGAGAACAGACAGTTGGGTTTATTCAATCGCTGTCAGTATTATGGCATTGTTGATTATTGTTGGACAATGGTTTATGGAAAAATATCATTTGCGACATATCAACCATTATGATAAATATGATTTTGATATAAAACACGAATTCAAATGGTGGATAAAATTATTTTTGATATTTGGAATAATATCTGTATTACCTCTAGAAAGTAGAAACTTATTCTTCTTAGCCCCACCTTTGATAGTTACATTTGTAGAATTTGCAAATCCTCAAAGTCCACTAAGAAAAAGAGTTGTCAAGGTTTATGGCATAATCGTTTTTGCATCCTTGATAGGTGCTTCTATGAGGTTGCTTTTGAATCTGTACTTGGACTGCCCTTTGGTTATCTGTGCAATGTTAGCTTGTATATTTTTGTTTATAGCTTTCGATTACACCAGAATCTATTTCCCACCGTCAGGTGCAATTTTGTTACTGCCAATGATACTAAGAATGCAAGATGTAAAAGTATTCCCTATAGAAGTTGCGATAGGAGCAGCTATTATTATACCGATTTCTATAAAGCTATTTAAAAGCAAATAAAAAGGGAAAATACAAAGCGTTTTTCTACACACACTTCACATCTTCCCTAAAAATCGGTTATTATTTAGGTTATATTTAGGTTTTTAAAAAATTGTTTGTTATAAATAATCACTAACTTGTATTATTTATTCTATTGGCTACGCTTGCAAACCGTAGTGTGAAACTTGAGATTGGACTCCGGCTTGAATTCGTTGTGTTGTTGCCTTTTCTTCTTCTTCAATAGCCGCTAATTGAGATTCTAACTTAGTTTTCTTCATCTCTAATTGTTTTTCACGTTCGTTTAACTGTGCCATTATTCGTTTCTTTATTTGTTCTCTGGCTTGCTCATAAGCCTTCATATACGCTATTTGTTGCATTTGTGGGGCCTTATCGCCAAACTGAGTAAAGATACTGTTATTATTCATATAGGTCAATGCTTGACCTGCATATTGACTAGCTGATGCGTGAGCCATCATCATCTGACTGACACCTGCTCCAAACAATGACGGTGGAATTGATGCCACATCTGTTATTGATGCCGAATCATTTGCCAAGGTGGCTGATAGGCTTTGAGTATCCAATAACTGTTGGTTATTATCTGTTAATTGAAATTCGATGTTATTCTTGCGTTGAATCAGGTTCATTTTCCTGAACATCATTAATAGCATACCCATAATAGACCTACCTAACCTTATAACCTTTTTTACCGAACTGCAAAATTATAAGTATTTTACAATTCTACTTTTATTAACTAACCTAACTAAATTTGTTTTGTTTAAATAACCTTTACATGTATATAAAGTATTCCTGAATCCATGAATTGACATGATTTACAGACATGTTTACAATTCGTTACAATTTAGTAAACCTGCATTCAATAAGAAAATATAAATTTTTGTAAAATTGTTTAAAAAAATAGCAAAAATTCTTTTTACAAACATTAAAAATAGTATGAATACTATTACTAATTTACAAATGAATAACTCAAACAACATTACCTCATTTAAAGGTTTCGGTATTAAAGGTTTAAAAAGTTTTAAATCAGCAACTCAAATTGAAAATAAACTTCCTCAAGAGTTGAAAGGTTTAGAACAAAAATATTTTAAAGAATATAGTTTGATGGATAAATTTTTAATCAAATTGAACCTAAAAAAAGATAATTCTGCTGAAATGGCTGTGTTTGATAGTTTAGGCATGGAACCAAAAAGATATAATGACGGCACAATATCTGTTAAAAGATTTGGAACTTATGAACAAAGTTTTATACATGATATGGGTTTAAATGAAAATAAATTATTCAAAACGATATCATCAGTAAGAGGAAATGCAGAGTTTGATAAAAATTCTCAAATTACAAGTCTTGAAAATTTAGAAGATATATCTGGAAATTTATATTTAAGAGATTCTAAAATTGATAATATTGGTAAGTTGAATTGTGTAGGCAGGCATGTTTATCTAAACGAACATCTTAACAAAGAAAGTTTTGATAATGTAAATGTTTTCGGTTGTGTTTTAGAATAAGATTTGCTTTAGCATTTTATACAATGTAGTTGTATATTTTATCTATTGTAGGTTGAAGATTTCTTTCGCTACCAATATACATATATAATTCAGCAATATTTTCTCCAAGCTGCATCAAATCGTTTAATTTCAAAGGTGGCCCCGCAGGTGTTGTTCTAGCAGGGTTTTTAGGGTTTGACAAAATGTCGGTTGAACGCAATAAACATATTCCAATATTGTTGTTTAATATTTCGTATTGAGTTAAACCTTTTGTTATAATACCAAGTCCGTTAGCCCAAACTCCTCTTTGCATAGGTGCAGTATTATTTTTTGCTTCTAAACCTTTTTCTTTAGGTAAATTTTTTCTAATATTATAATCAGGGTCAAAGTTTCTTTTTATAATTAAGTTTGTATCCTCTGAATAAGTTTCATAAATCTTTTCAGGTGTAGAAAAGACTATCTGTAAGTTATGGTTTGTGTATGTGTTTACCCAATCAACTTTGAATTTTATGAACTCGGATTGGTTATCTAATTCTATAACAAGATTTAGTATATCTCCTACATCTATTTGTATTTGTATGGCAGAGCGAATATTACCTTCATACAATACTTTTGAACCTATAATCTTACCAACTTTACCAATATCATTTTCTTCAGGGCCTTCATTGTAACTGTCACCTTTATCAATATAATCAACAAACTTAATTTCATAATTGCCAAGTTTAATTTTGTTATTATTAATAGATAAAAATATTTTTGAGTTTCCAATACTATTATCAGAAACAAATACATCTGACGGTTCTTTCGCTGGTATAATTTTGTTTTTTTCTACTAGACCCAGATATGTATAGATTTCGCTATAATCTTCGGTTATCGGTACTCTTAATGTATCTGTCAAAAGTTCTTTAGCAAACCCCATTTCTGTATATAACAACTGATAACCTTCAAGTTTTTTAGGACTTGTAAATTTTATAGCTCCTTCAAACTTTTTACCCAGATTTATAACATCTGTGTCTTTCAATTTCTTATCAAATCTTATTTCATCAATAATAGTTTTTGCTATTTGTTGAATTTTTTTGTATCTAACAATATCCTCTCTATGCACATCATCTAACGAACAGCCGTAAATCGAATCGTGGGCTTGGTTCTGTAACAAAAACTTGTAAGCATAAGAAATTAAAGACTCATACTTTTGCGTATATTCAGGATAATATTTCCTTAATCTGTCAGCTTTATCCAAAAGATATGAAGTTTCTATATTTAAACGCTTCAAATCCAAACGTGAAGAATAACTGCCTTGTAATGTAAAAGTCTTGGAATTATCTCTCAATTCCCCAACAACTTTATGGTTGGCAAATCTATCTTTCACAAGTTTTATATAATCAAAAATTGAGCCAATTTGTATTTCATAATCATCAAGTCTTTGATTTACCTCATCAACAATACTCAAAATATCTTTATGCACTCCCAAATGGTCTCCACCAATAGGCATTAACAAAACATTACCCGAATATTTTGCTATTTTGTCAAGTTCTGATTTTATCCCTGCAGTTTTTTTGTCTATATCAATACTTGAGGACAAATAATCATTAAAATACCCTCGAACAAGATTTATACAATTTATACTTGTTGAATTATCATCTGAATTATTAACCTGCCATGTAAACTCTGCAGGGATTTCTCCACACCCTCGCCAAACAACTACAGTATCTACTCCAAACTCTTTAAGAATCGGAATTGTATTTGAGGTATGCCCGAAGGTATCTGCAAAATATCCGACAAAATCTTTACAACCCATATTTTGAGAATACTTTAGACCAATCTCTAAATTCTTTCTTATTGCATTCTCATCAGTCAAAAATTCATCTATCAAACAATAAAAAGGTCCAATAAACAATTTTTTTTCTTTGATTAGTTGTTTGACTATTTCTGTGTTTTCAGGACGCATTTCCAAATAATCTTCAAGTGCAGAAGTCTGTCCGTCAAAATAGAAACTCGGAAGTTTACCCGATTTTAACATTCCCAAGATATTATCAAATACTCTAAGGAGTCGCATTCTAAAGACTTCAAATTCTCTATACCATTCTCTGTCCCAATGCGTATGCACAAACCCGATAACTTTTTTCTTCATTATTTATCCTTTGTATATTGTTTGATGTCTATCTGGCCCAACACTGATTATTGAAATAGGACATTCCAACAATTCTTCTAATCGTGCAAGATATTTTTTTGCATTTTCAGGTAATTTATCATACTCTTTTATTCCTGTTATGTCCATACCCCAACCTTTGTATGTTTCATAAACAGGCTTTAAGTATTTATGAATATAAACATCTGTAGGATAATCCGTATAAATTTGACCGTTTCTTGTATCTTTATATGCAGTACAAATTTTTATTTCATCAAAAGTATCAAATACATCAATTTTAGTTAAAGCAATAGATGTAAACCCACCAACAAGCACTGCATATTTCATAATAACAGCGTCAAACCAGCCACATCTGCGAGGTCTGCCTGTTGTTACACCAAATTCGTGTCCTATTGTTTGAATTTTTTCACCCATTTCATCCTTCAATTCTGTAACAAAAGGCCCTTCACCTACTCTTGTAACATAGGCTTTTGATACACCGATAACCTCATCTATCATTTTGGGTCCATAACCTGAACCTGTACCTGCGCCGCCACCTATAGGATTTGAACTTGTTACAAACGGATATGTGCCGTAATCGACATCAAGCATAACACCTTGAGCGCCTTCAAAAAGTATTGAATCTTTTTTGTGTTTTCTTAATAACTCTTGCCATTCAAAACAAACATAAGGTTTAAAAATTTTCGCATATTTTTCACATAATGCAGTCAAACATTCTTTTGTATATGGTTCTAATCCATACACTTTTTCAAGTTGTTTATTTTTGATAGGCAATATAACATCAAGTTTTTCAGACAAAGTTTCTTCTGAATACAAATCTTGTATCTTTAACCCTATTCTTGCATATTTATCGGTATAAGTCGGGCCGATACCTTTTTTTGTAGTCCCGATTTTACCTTTACCGCTATGAGCTTCTGAATATCCATCAATTTCTATATGGTATGGCATTGTTATTGTTGCTAATGGATTAATTTTCAAGTTTGAAACGTCAACGCCTTCTTCTATTAAAGCGTTTACTTCCTTTTCAAAAGATTCGGGGTGTATAACTGTTCCTGCACCTATCATACAAATTTTGTTTTTATACAAAATTCCTGACGGGATTAAATGAAATTTGTGAGTTTTATTATTTGCTACAACGGTATGCCCTGCGTTACAACCACCTTGATAACGAATAATAATATCAGCTTTTTCTGCCAACAGGTCGGTGATTTTTGCTTTGCCTTCATCACCCCATTGAGCACCAACAACAACAGTATTCTTCATAACTTGATAACCTCTCAAACTAAATAGAGGTTGAACTTTTTTGTTCGTCCAACCTCTTTTTCTTATTAAACCTTATCTGCCATCTTTAACAGATTGCAATTTTCTGATCTTTTTCTTTCTTCGTCCTTGTATATCCTTGTTCTGTTTATGACTTCATCAAAATCAATTTTGTGAGCGTCAAAATCAGGGCCATCTACACAAGCGAATTTTGTTTCGCCACCGACAGTAACACGACAAGCACCACACATGCCGGTACCGTCAACCATAATAGGGTTCATACTAGCTTCTGTATAAATACCTTTATCTTTTGTAAGATTAGCAACTGCTCTCATCATCGGCATAGGACCAACTGCGATTGCATAATCAACTTTTTCTTGGTTCATAATTCTTTCAAGAACACCTGTAACAAAACCTTTTTCGCCTAATGTTCCGTCATCTGTTGTTATAAACAATTCAGTACAAGCATCTTTCATTTTATCTTGCCAGAAGATTAAATCTTTGTTTCTTGCACCCATAATCATATAAACCTTGTTGCCTGCTTCTTTGAAGGCTTTTGCAATAAGATAACAAGGTGCAGCACCGTATCCACCTGCTAAACAAACAACTGTACCGTATTTTTTAATATGGGTAGGTTGACCTAACGGTCCAACGATATCAACAAGTTCATCACCTGCTTCTAATTGTGCGAGCTTCTTAGTTGAATAACCAACAGCCATGAACACAATAGTCAATGCACCTGTTTCTTTATTTACATCAGCGATAGTAAGAGGTACTCTTTCGCCATTTTCTTCTGCCCTAAAAATAATAAATTGTCCTGCTTTAGCGTTTCTAACAACGTATGGAGCATCAATAACCAATTCATATTGATTAGGACAAAGTTCTTTTTTTGATAAAATTTTGTAACCCATATTAAACATCTCCCTAACTTTTAATCGTTACTTACAGATTTTATCATAAAAAACTTTTCGGGCAAAACAAATTTTAGAAGTTAATAAGTGATTAAGGAAATAAAACCCTACCGTCATCTTGAACAGAGCGAAAGATCTCTAACAAGGCTTGCATGAGATTCTTCGGCTAAAGCCTCTGAATGACGGAATGAGTTGTCATTACGAGCGTAAGCGAAGTAATCCAGTTCCTTAATCGTTGAAGTTTTTAATTCAATGTTGGTAAGATGCTGAAACGAGGTTCAGCATGACAGCAATGGAATCAGCATTGCCAGATTCCGTATCGAGTACGGAATGACTTGCTATAAGTTACTAAGAATGAAGTTATTAAGTGAATAAGAAACAATTATCTTCTTAATAACTTAATCACTTAGTAACTTATTAACTTTAAAGAATTTCTACAAAACGCCTTCCAACATATCATTCAAAGCAACTTTTGCAACTCTTATAGGAGTCGAAAAAGAAGTCCCGCCAAGTGGTCTGAGTACACTCTTATTTTTTTCGTTATAAGGTAAATCAACCCCCGGTTGTCCTGTGATATTTATTCCTAAGATTTTGCCGTTTTCTTTAACCAATCGACCTTGAAAATTTCTTTTTTCATAATGTTGAGTAAACACAGAATTGCGAGAAGCTGAATCACTGGCTACTTGAACGCCTTTTTTATTTTTCACCAAAGCGCCTACACCCTCAACGCCGTCTATTGCAAGCATTACATTTACTTTTTGTTTTGGAGCTTCTGCCTCATTACTTGCTGTTGCAAAGATTCTTGTTCCTCGTTTGCTGATTGATGACAAGTATTTTTTCATATTGGCTAAAGTTCCGTTGAATACATTTTGTTGAAGAACTGCATTCTGAATAAAACCTTGTTTTTTGGAGGTTTCACCAATATCTGCAACTGCTGATTCTGTTATTGATAAATAATCAACTTTATGACCCTTTCTAATTTGTTTATCTAAATCTTTAAACCTTTTACTTGCAAGTTTTTGTGGCAACTCACCTCTATATCTGAACAATTCAAATATATTTTTCTTATGGTCTAAATGTTCAATATTAACAAAAGGATTTGTTCTTCGTAAATATGTTTCAACAATTTCGCCATGAGAAATATTCTTTGCAAATTTAAGTTTTAACATATTACGCAACCCACCCAAATTTTTGAACTGGTCAAACACAACAACGGTTTTTGGCTTTAATTGTGCATTTTTTACAAATTCACCTTCTGATGACAAAATGCGAACATCAATACCTTTTTTAGAACGACCTTCCTCTAATATAAAATATACTTTACCGTCTTTAGGATTTACCCAACGAACACGTTTATAAGAATCTTCAAGAGTATTTGAAGTTAATCGTTTCAAATCTTTGGCAGTAGCTTTCGGAAAAGAATATTCAAGTTTATCTGCTTGAAGCTCCTGCATCACTTGTTTGTTCAATTTTCTTGCAGTTTGACCGATTTTATTTAGAAAAACTCGAGTTTGAACTGCCCTATTAATACTAATACTCACAACACACTCCATGGGATAAATTTGTACACAACAATATAAAACATGAAATCAAAAAAAATTGCCCTTCATGTTACAAAAATTAAAAAATACATTAAGTTTTTGTTTTATAAGCATTTGTTTTATATAATAAAAAAAGATAATTATTTTTTAATAGGGATAGTGAGAGATATGAATAGAAAATTAAAATATATACTGTTTGGCTTTTTTATGTCATTTGTAACAGTAATGCCTGCTTGTGCAGCTCCGGTTTCGTTTCCGAATATAAATATAGGAATGCAACCTGCTAACACTCCACAAGATTTTACAAACGGTATCCAAATCGTTATTTGGTTGACTATTTTAACATTAGCACCAAGTATTTTTATAATGACAACCTCCTTCATAAGAATTGTCATTGTATTATCTTTAACCAGACAAGCTTTAGGGGTAAACACTTTACCTCCAAATCAGGTAATTACAAGTTTGGCGTTGATTTTGACCTTCTTTGTTATGTCACCAACTCTAAACCAAATTAATGATAAAGCATTACAACCATATATGAAAAGCCAAATCACACAACAGGCAGCTATAGACAGAGCTATTGTTCCAATAAGGGATTTTATGTTTAAACAAACAAACGAAAAAGAACTCGCACTTTTTGTAAGAATGGGTAAAATAGAAAAACCTAAAAATAAAGATGATGTTCCGACATATTGTCTTTTACCTGCATTTATTCTTAGTGAGTTAAAAACAGCTTTTACAATAGGTTTTGTAATTTATCTGCCATTTTTGATTATTGATATCGTTGTTTCTTCCGTTTTGGTATCAATGGGTATGATGTTCTTACCACCTACAATGATTGCCTTACCATTCAAGTTAATCATGTTTGTACTTGTTGACGGTTGGTACTTGATTGTCAAATCGCTTGTTGAAGGGTTTGTGAGGTAGAATATGAATCAAGAAATTATTATAACACTTCTACAAAAAGCATTCGTATTAGTATTAGAAGTTTCAGTACCGATATTATTAACAGGTATGGTATTAGGTTTGCTGGTCAGCGTTTTCCAAACCGTTACGCAGATACAAGAATCTACACTGACCTTTGTACCAAAAATTATTGGTAGTGTTATTGTTTTGGTAGTTCTTCTGCCTTGGATGTTTAATTTGTTTATATCAACATTTAATGAGTTTATGGATACCTTACCACGATTGTTAGGAGCTTAATGTACAGTTTATTTGACATATTTTCACCTGCAAATATTATTCTATTTATAGCGATATTAACTCGCCTAAGTGGAATGTTTATATCTGCTCCGATGTTCTCAACATTTCCGATACCACAACAGTTGAAAATATGGCTTAGTGCTGCAATAACTTTTTTAGTTTTTCCATTAATTCAATCAAAAATTCAGTTTGTTGCACCGACTTCTGTTCCTGAATTAACTATTATTTTATTCAAAGAGTTTTTGATTGGGTTTGCGATAGGGTATTGTGCAAATGTATTGTTTATTGCGATAGAATTAGGTGCAAACATGTTTTCTATCCAAATGGGTCTGTCTGCCGATATGGCGCTAAACCCTATGTCAGGTGGTTCATCACCTGTCATAACACAAATGTACACTTGGATGATGACAATGGTATTCATATCTATTAACGCTCATCACTGGTTGTTTGCAGCGTTTTATAACAGTTTCCAAGCTATGCCTATAGGTTATGGATTTGGATTTTCTCCGGAAGTTGTACAACAAATAATATTTATTGTCAGTCAGATATTTGTCATAGCTCTAAAAATTGCACTCCCTATCTTCGGAGTTCTACTTATTACAGATGTACTCTTAGGCTTCACCTCAAAAGTAATGCCTCAAATGAATATCTTTATGGTATCAATCCCTCTAAAAATATATCTCGGTTTATTACTATCCATTATTTTTGTAAGACCTATCATAGAATACTTGAATGTACTTATCCCTAAATTTATGCAAACGATTATGGCAGTTTTTTAGGCAGAATTTTATCACTAAATTCCATGCCCAATTTGTAACAATTCAAGAATAGCGTTTTTATTGAATTTTGCACCTTTTTTAAAATTTTTTGTAACAAATTAGAAAAAATCGCTAAAGAAATTGGAAATCTGTCCGTAATGTAATTATGTAATAAGTATCGTCTTCTAGAATGTAAGTGAGGAATAGAACATGAATTTAAACCAAGATTTTCAGTTTGTAAGTACAACAGATTCAATAGCAGAACATGATCTGAAAAACGAAGTATCTGTTGAGCTTTCAACCTTCTTCGACAGTGTAATGTCAACGGTAGTAGATTATTTTGAGGAGGCTATAGTAGAATAAGTTTGGACAATTAAATAGTTGGATTTTTAAATGGTGGACAATAATGCCCACCATTTTTGTAATAAATAATAAAAAATTTTTATATAAAAATCTAACCGATACCATGCATTGTATCAAAGATTTCTTTTCTTTGAACCCAAACCTCAACTCCAAAACTTTCGCCTTCTTGTTGAAGTTTGTCTTTGATTTCTTTAAAAGGATTTTGAGAATTTGTTATATCGCATAACATAAACATCACAAAATGACCTTGCATTAGAGTTTGTTTAATATCTTCGATATTAACATTTAACTCTGACAAAATTGTTGCGACTTTAGCAACAATACCGACTTTATCTGTTCCTGAAACTGTAATTATAATTTTGTTATTTTGTGCCATTTTATCTGTCCTTTTCTAAGAGAATAGTCCGTTAATCTTATCTACGATATCTTGAGGATCTATTTCATTCGTTACTTTGTTTATATCTTGTGCTATTTGATACAATTTAGCAGCTTCAATTTTATCACCTACTATTGTAATTGCTCTTGCCAAATTGAAATGAGCCAATGCATAGTTCGGATTTGTTTCTGCTGATTTTTTGAACAATTCTATAGCTTTTTGAACTCTACCTAAATCATCAAGGTAAATAACACCAAGGTTATTGTATGCAATATCATAGTTTTCATCATACTTGATAGCCAACTCGTATTCTTTAATAGCTTCTTCTGTATTACCTTTACCCCAATGCAAGAAACCAAGGTTACAATGAATTTTTGAGTTTTCAGGTTCAAGTTCAAGAGCTTTTCTATAAACTGTTACTGCGTTGTCATAATCTTCTTTGTCATAAAATGCACTGCCAAGGTTGATATATATATCAATATCCTCAGGAGTCATTGTATATGCGTTCTGATAAGAGCATATTGCAGCATCAAGATTGTTTTGATTTTCTTGATATACAAATCCTAAAGTTTGAGCAATGACACTTGTCCAGCGTCTGTTTGGATTCAAGGTAATTGCTGCTTGATATTGAGAAATTGCAGATGGAACATCTCCTTTTACATAGTATAAATTAGCCAAATTTGAATGGAAATCAGGTACAGTAGGCATTATAGAGATAAGTTTCAAATAAACCTCTATTGCTCTATCATAATCCCCTTGTTCTTCATAAGCCTGACACAGATGTCTGTATGCAGGAATATTAAGACTATCTAACCATATTGCCATTTTGTATTCTGTTATTGCATCTTCAAAATGTCCAACAGCAAGATAAGCATCACCCAACAAACAGTATAGAGGAACAAACCCAGGAGCTTTTTCTATAGCGTTTGAATAGAGGTTTATTGCAGCCTCAATATTTCCTATTTGAACATAATAAAAGCCTGTGATGAGTGTTGGGAAGAATCTTAAATAAGAAAGACTTCTACCTAAATTTGAAATAGCTTTCTTGTCAAATGGAAATGTTAATAATGACAAAAGATATTCAAATCTTGCTTGTGTATTCTTTTTGAAATCTCTGAAAGATGAAGCCTGATACAGCTTGTGCAACAAATAGTGTGCACTTGAATTTCTGAAAGGTTTATACTTAATTGCAGATTTTGCGGCATTAATAGCTTCAAAGAAATAAGCCTTTCTTGTATAAGTTTCTGCCAAAACCAAATATGCTTTTGCAAACTTGTTATTTTTTTCTATTGCCATATTCAGGTAATTAATGGCTTTATCCAAATCGCCTTTGTAGAATTGGGCTTTACCGATTTTATAATATATTTCAGCAGAATCCATATATGTTTCCAATGCACATTGATATTCAGTAATAGCTTCATCAATATACTGACAAGAGTTGAAAATATCCAAGTGCCATTGTAAATATAAATCACCTAACTTGATATGTAATTTTGCATTATTAGGGTCTTTTTGCAAATCCAGTTGACAGCGTTCTATCGCTTTTTTAACTTTGTTGTTATGTTGTTCATTATCAACCGGTGTATTTTCAATCATTTTCATATTATCTTTCATTTATTATATTCCATAGTTAGCAAGGACAGTTTCGCAGTAATCCAATAATCTTTGTTTATCTTTATATGCAATTTTATTGATAAACATTCTATATACGCCTGCAGGTAGTCCTTTATTATCTAATATTCTACCTTTAAACAAAATTTTTGCATCTGTAGATTTTAGTATCAATTTGCAATCGAATTCAGAACCTGCTTCTAACGGTATGTCTGAGTAATATCTCAAACCACTTGTACTCAAATCTATCAGTTGTGTTTCAATATTACCAAGCAAAGGTCTGAATATAATCAAATCACAATTTGCCGAATATCTTTTCTTCCGTCTTCTATTTTCAATTTTCACTGCGTCCATATCATATTCGATTGTAAAATCTTTTTCCAGTGGAGAATTTAGTATTATGGAATCCTGTACTATAACCCCTGCATGAGAAAAGACATTTAGAGTGAGTTTATTTCCTGTTTTGAGATATGGAGTATATCTGTTTGCAGCTTTGGGTAACTTCAATTTTAGTCTGTCGTAATAAATTTTTTCGATATAACAATCCATTTCAACAACTTTATCATCAGCTTCAAAAATTATTTTTGCTTTTTGATTTTCTTGAAATAAACCCATAAATTTATTTTAGTTAATAACTATTAAAAAAGCAAGTTTTTTGGCTTGTCGAGCAGAAAGAAAATAATAATCGATAAACAAAGGACAACCCTCGTTTCAAAGGAGTTAAAACGAGGGAATAATCAGTAAAAGAGACATATATAATATTATTCCATACCTTTTTCTGGATTTCCAACAGAATTTCGCATATAATTTTGGTATGAAAAAATTGTTTGTGACAGTTGTAAGTTTATTATTTTTAGCAAATG
>ERZ779681.387-NODE-387-length-15451-cov-2.0102_pt1 | contig 15451 bp, 16 predicted proteins | sample MGYA00511905_ERZ779681 | MGnify/ENA primary metagenome ERZ779681 (study PRJEB29588, sample SAMEA2144578) | human gut metagenome | biome: human gut; feature: human-associated habitat; material: faeces | place: Denmark | collected 2008/2010 ... | reverse complement strand
TCGTGGCAATCCAGTTCCTTAATAGTTTGCCTGCAATATTTTTTCTGGATTACTTCGCTAACGCTCGTAATGACAGATAATCTGAATGACATTATAAACCCTCACGAAAGAGTTTTTACTGCTTCAAAGATTTCTTCTGCATTAGGAGTGCCTGAAAGTACAACAGTTTTGTACAAATTAGGTTGTGGCGCCCACATCTCCATGCCGGTTGCATAAAATACTGCAACTGTCGGAACATTAAGAGCATTCCCAAAGTGCATTGTACCGGTATCGACTGAAACAAGTACAGAACAGCGTTTTAGAACATTTGCCAGTTGAACAAAATCTGTCTTATCAACCAAATTAACAACATCACCTGCGCCTAACTGTTCAATATCACGAGCAAACGCTCTTGATACTTCACCTGCACCCAAAATCACAGGAACTTTGTTAACAGATTTCAGTTTGTTTATCAATTCAACAGCAATTTCAGGCGACATATCTTTTGGCTTGAATTTGCTTGTCGCAGTTATTGCAACATAATCTTTACCTAACGGTAAGAAATCAGTTTCAACATAAGGTGGTTCATATACAATCGGCAAATCCAATATAGCCTTCCCTGTCAATGATTCAATTAATCCTGTTGCAACATCTTTTTTGTGAACATAAGTGTTTCGCTTGAATCCTTCTTTTGTTGACATAAGCTCTGTAAACTTGCCATGAGGCTCTGTTATTATATGTTTTGCACCCAACAATCTGGACAAAATCAAGTTTCTATCATTTGAATACAACACAAATGATGCAAAAATCCTCTTATAAGGGAAGTTTCTTATAAACTTAATAAGCCCTGCAAGATTATTATCATGTTTTTTGTCAAAACAAACAACTTCATCTACACCTTTTTGGTATCTTGCAACATCAGCAAACTGAGGTTGTACAACGAAAACGACTTTTGAATTCGGATAAAAATATTTTATATTTTGGACAAGTGCATTGTTTACCAACACATCACCAATAAATGCAGTATTAAATACAACAAACACCTTCTCTGCACATTCGGTTCTAAATTTTAGTTTAAATCCTAAAAGGGTCAAAACTTTCCATTTATCCTTACCTCTGTATTCATTTTTTACATTGAATAACAATGATAAAGGTTTAAATTTCTTTTGAGGAGCTTTAGAATTTTTGAATTTTTCTGTTTCTTCTAAATAAACCTCGGTTAATCTCGCATAATACCACCATTTTTCAGCCATTGAATTTTTACATCCTTTTACATCAGGCTTCAACCCTGTAAGGTGAACAATAATCGGTGATTTTTTAGCTTCTTCATAATTTATCAAGTCTTGTCCCTGATACTCGTTGTAATAGTTTCTCCACCAAGTATCCATAAAATTATATTTCTGTGGAAGATTAATTTTCTTTGTATCTATAACCTTGTTCAAAGTATCTTGGTCACAGAATTTTATTATTTTTTTGTTTGCAAGAGAATATTCTTTTATTTTTTCAAAAACATTATCTTTTCTAAACTGTTCACAGTTCATCAACAAAACACCGGAATTAAAATATGAATCACTTTTCATCTCCAAGCGCTTTAAATGTTTTTTGACATCCCAAACATCTTTTACTGCTGCGACATAATTATCACCCATTTTCATTGTGAACAATTCTCGCAAACTGCCATTAACCATTGTGTCACAGTCTAAATACAATACCCTATCTAAATCAGGACACAAATCAGGAATTTGTATTCTAAACCATGCCTGCACAGTAACCCATTTCGACATAGGCAAATCTTTGAACACCTCTTCGTTCATTTTGATATATCTAATAGAACAATTAAACTTATTCTCAAAATCTTTTAGTTTTTTCCAACTGTTCTCAGACAAATTTGAATAAAGAATAATAAACTCAACTTCTGAATCAATATTATTCTGCAATGCACTGAACATAGATACGATAGTCATGTTCATATAACTGTCATCAGGAGCATACGCAATGTTTAGTTTAGTCATATATTTTTCCCTCAATTATAGCCTCATACAAAGAACCTTCAAGATTTACATTTTTTTGTTTTGTCATAACCTTTGGTTTATATGTCAATTTATGTATAGGTGTCATTTGTTTAAGTTGTTCAAATCGTTCTTTGTTATACGGTTTTACAAGCTCTGCCTGCATTTGTTGAACAGGTATAAAACTAAAGAACGGAACTTTTTCCCATATATCTTTATTTTTAAGCGCAATCATTGTAAATGCGTGTAAAAAAGAAAAATAATTTACTAAGAAATTGTTTTCTCTCCAATAATTCTCAAAGAATCTTTGACACTGAATAATGATTCTATTATTAGGTTTTGCAGATATAAAATAACTTGCCATATTCAATCCGTCTAAATCTGCTTTTTCATCAGCCTTGAACACAAATAACTCAGCATCTTTGATATATTGAGGTAACGGTGCCGTCAACAAAACAGTTGCATCTATCCAACAACCACCATGTTCAACTAACAAATATGTTCTTAATATGTCAGAAAATTGTGCAAGTTTTATTATACCCTTTTCCTTCAATTTGTAGATAAAATCAGGGATATTTACATATTCTCTTACATTTTTAGGCGAAATGATTACTCGTTCTATATCAGGGTTATACTTAGCAACACTATCCAAACATGCCTGCACAATCTCTGGTGCATTCTCCAACCCTTGTTCCCAATATTGCCAAATCCTGTATGGCTCTGCGATTTCTTTAACTTCAACAGGTTGTTTAACTGCTTTGCTTACATATTTATTAAGATAAAATTTTGCAAAATCACCCTTCAATATTCTTCGGATTCTTCTGTTAAAAACAAAAATTTCTAAACAAATTTTTATTATTGAATTTATTATTTGCCAAAACAAAGATTTGATAAACTTGAACACTCTATACACTTTCTTCTTCTAGTATGCACATAAATTTTGGATACAATTCAGACAATTTTTCTATTGCATCTGTCACAGAACCACCTTCATTTGCAGCCTTGTTAATTTTGCAAAGTCCGACTTGTTGAGTATCTTCGACATAATTAACAGACTCGTTATATCCCTTTACTGAACGGATTTTGGTATTATTCAATACTGCCATAACCCAGAACCAAATATCATCATGAGTCGGAACTAAAGTTGTAAACTTTTTTCTATCCAATACATCACCATACAAAGAATTTGGAGGATACAAGACTGCACCATAACCTATTTGTCTATAAAAATAAGATGCACCTTCAAACTCTGCAAAATATAATTTTCTCATAGAAACATCTTCTATTTTGTTTTTCTTTAAGAAAACTTGTCCACAACGATGAGCGTGGATATTCTTTGGATATTTAATATACGAATTATACAGCGTTTCTACCGTATCCTCTGCATAATACAAATCATCATCGACTGTGATAATAATATCGTTTGGATATTCTTCCAATGCGGGAATAAGCTTTTTATAAGAGCGTAAATCCTCACACCATTTTATAGTCAAACCGTATTGTTGAAGATTAGTTAATTGTTCAGGTAACTCTTTTTTCGGAAATTGAGCCTCTGCCAACCATAAAATAACCTCATCAGGTTTCAAGGTTTGTGTCAAAAGAGTTGAAATTGTTTTGTGAACAGAATTTATACGCCCCGGAAAAGTTGTAAGCGATACAATAACTTTTGTATCACGTTTGTTATTTGTAACCCCTATATCTTTAACTGTTGGGCAATTAAAATGAGATTTGTATTTAATCTTTATTTGAACACCACAAAACATAAAAATAATATGGTCATCTATTTTTCTAACAGAACATAATTTATTCAAAAAGCTCATAAAATACTCCTCTACAGGTTTTATTATACCCCAAAACCGACCTATAAGATATATTTATTTACTTTTTGTAACCTATTAAATCTTTTATAACCTCGCCTGCGATAATCAAGCCGACAACAGAAGGTACAAAGGCATTACTGCCTGGGATTTGGTGACGGGCTGTACATTTTCTGACAGTCCCCGGAGGACAAACACAATGATGCCTGCAACTTACTTCACACTCCTCATTAGGTGTTATCGGCGTTTCTTTTGAGTACACAACTTTTAATTTTTTGATTTTGCGTTTTCTCAACTCTTGACGCATAACTCTTGCTAGGGGGCATACAGAGGTTTTGTAGATATCCGTAACCTCAAATTTTGTCGGATCCATTTTGTTTCCTGCACCCATAGCACTAATAATAGGAATTCCAAGTTTGTTTGTGATTTCTACCATTGCTAATTTACCAACGACAGTATCTATCGCATCTACAACATAATCGTATTTTAAAAAATCAAATTCATCAGCATTATCAGGTGTAAAAAACATATTGTATTTTGTTACTTTTGCCTTAGGATTAATCTCCAAAATTCTTTCTTCTGCAACATCAGTTTTGTATTTACCTACAGTTTTGGTAGTCGCAAGGATTTGACGATTTACATTTGTTATACAAATCTTATCATCATCAATTACATCTATAGCACCAACCCCACTGCGAGCAAGTGCTTCTACCGTATAGCCTCCGACCCCTCCGACACCGAATACTGCAACTCTGGAATTTTGAAGCTTCTCAAGCGCTTCTTCACCTATCATTAATACTGTTCTTGAAAATTGATTTAGCAAAAACTACCTCCAAGAAACATATTAGCACAAAAACAAAGCTAAATAAGAGCTTACCAACAGATAACAAATCTTTATTGAGGTTCGCCGTAAAGAGCTTTTAGCGCTTCAATAACTTTAGGCATTTGGCAGACAAAAGAATAATGCCCTTTTGATATTGAGCATTGAGAGCAATCACCGTTCAAACGGTAACATTCGAGAGCTTGTTCTGTCCAATTCTGAGTAATAGAATCTGATAACTCTCCATTTGTTTGTGGATAAAAAAACTCTCCTGCCATGCTTTCACCTACACTATCTCCAAACATATTATTGATTTATTTTTATAATAATTCATCATACAAATAGATGAAATAAATATGCAAAATTGGTCAAAAACAGCGCATTTTCACACCTTGCCTACGCCTTGTAACATTTCTTAATATTATAGGACTAAAAAGGCAATTTTTCATCTTGTATATACTTTATATATACATAAGAAATAAATAATTAGGAAAATAGGAGAATATACTATGGGTTTCGATATTAATGGTTTTAAAAACGCTTTCTTTTCAGCTATGAGAAATGCTGGTAACATAGAAACAAAAGATTCTCAAATAAATACTGGAAAAGAAGTTAAAGAAGCTAAAAATGTTCAATCAGCTTTCAAAAACCAATTAGCAAATATTAGTGACCCTATTGGTGATTCTTTCACTAAATCAAATAATACTCAAGCTAAAGGTGAATTTGATGAAGTTTCTGTTAATGATTTGATGGCTTTACTTGATGACACTGAATTAAACATTGATAAAGTTAATACATATATCGAAGAAAAACCTGTAAAAGCCGATACAAAATCAACTCTTGGTGCTCTTGGCAAAACTGAAGCCCCTAAAGAAACAAGAGAAATGGCTCAAATCTCTGATGCAGATACAGATGCAGTAAACTTCCATACAGATATGGCTATCGCAAGTGGCAGAATCAATGAAGAAAATAAACAAGTTGAATCAAGCGAAGAAGGAATGAATATTCTTGGACCAAAATTCTATGATGCAATGATGGAAGCATTATACGAAAACGCTGCAGCCTAGGCAAGATTTATTAATAGAGCAAACCTTTTCAAAGGTTTCTCTTATCAACCCTATGTGGGAAATTAGGGAAAGATAGTAAGATAAGATTAAGTTAAGACTTGCGACACTATGTGTCGCTTTTTTTATAACCCGACACAATCAATCGGCATTAGCTGTTGATTAATGGTGATTATTGTATCGGGTACAATGTCAGGCTTCCAATGACATTGTTTTTCGTTCCTTTGATAAGATAAATATTTACTATAGGTAAATATTTATCTTATTTTATCAAGTAGCTACAAAAAATATCTCAAATGAAACTCGCAGAAAAAGTCAATTTGAATTTTAACTTCATTGGTCAAATTGAACGCGCAGAAACCAATCCTTCATTACAAACACTTATATCTATTGCAAACGCTCTTGATGTAGAAATTAAAGAATTGTTTAATTTTACATTTTAAAATTTACCTGTTTTCTGTAAATAAATATTAACAATTTCGCAATTTTTTATTTTACTTGTTTTATTACAAACATAGTGACTTAATTATAAGGTTTGAAAATGGTATTATCAGCAATAAAAAGTGTAATTCCAAAGCCTGCAACAACTACCCCAAAAGTTGTTGATAACACTACGACACAGCAGACTCAAACAACTAATCAAACCTTTACAAAATCAGGATTCAAAAGCACAGGTAACGGAATATTATTTGGTATATGTGCAGGGATTGGAGACGGTTTTGCGACCGTATATTCTGCAAGAAGTTCAGCAAAAAAAGCAGTTGAAGAATATAAAAACTACTCTTTTGCAGAGAAAAAATCTGCGATTGCAGGACTTCATGCCAAAGGTGTTAATGTAAAAGAATACAAAGAGTATATAAAAGGGCTTCATAACCTTTCTATGCCAAAGGTTATGGCAAAAAGAGCTTTAATCTATGGAACAGCGATTGGTCTATTCGGACTTGCTATTGATACATATAGACATTATAAAGAAGTGAATAAGAGTTAAGAATGTCATTCAGAGCCGTAGGCGAAGAATCTCTTTCGAGCCTTGTTAGAGATATTTTGTTAGCGCTCAATAAAGTAAAAATTTAAGCTAACGCACCCATTTTATACAGTTCTTTTCTTCTCTTTTGGTAATTTGGATTTGCAAGGTATTCTTCATATTTACATTGTGCATTTATCCAACCGTGTGGAGTAATCTCAATTATTCTATTCGCAACAGTATTAATAAACTGATAATCTTGAGAAGTAAACAGAACCGTACCTGTATAATCTATCAAAGCATTATTCAACGCTGTTATTGATTCCAAGTCCAAATGGTTTGTAGGTTCATCAAAAATAAGTACATTTGATTCTTCAACCATCATTTTGGCAAACAAACATCTTACTTTTTCACCACCTGACAAAACCTTTGACAGTTTTTCACTTTCTTCACCCGAAAACAACATTCTGCCCAAATATCCTCTTAAATAACTTATATGTTGTTCTTTAGAGAACTGTGCCAGCCATTGAATCAAGTTCAAATCATTATCAAAATATTTTGTATTATCTTTTGGAAAATATGAACGAGTTGCAGTAACGCCCCAATCAATTTTCCCTGAATCAGGCTCTACTTCACCTGCCAACATTTGGAACAAGGTTGTTATTGTCATAGGTACAGGTGATATAAAAGCAATTTTTTCACCTTGCACAACATCTAAGCTGAAATTCTTTATTAACAAATTCCCGTCAACTGATTTGTTTAATTTATCTATTGTTACAACATCTTTCCCAGGAATTTTTACATAATTGAATCTAATTCTAGGATATTGTCTTGAGGACGGTATAATTTCTTCTAATGACAATTTATCCAACATATTTTTTCTAGAAGTTGCCTGTTTAGCTTTTGAAGCATTTGCACTAAATCTCGCAATAAAAGCTTTCAATTCGGCAATCTTTTCTTCTGTCTTTTTATTTTGTTCTTCTTTTTGTTTTTGAATCAACATATTAGCCTGTGACCAGAAAGAATAGTTACCTGTATAAAGCTGAATATTTTTGTAATCAATATCAGCAATATGTGTACATACATTATCTAAAAACTGTCTGTCGTGAGATACAACAATAACTGTGTTTTGGAAATTGATTAAAAATTCTTCTAACCAAGCAATAGTTTCCAAACTCAAGTGGTTTGTAGGTTCGTCTAATAACAAAATATCAGGATTGCCAAACAAAGCCTGAGCCAATAATACTCTGACCTTTTCACTACCAGACAGTTCACTCATCAAAGAATAATGCAAAGAATCATCAATTCCCAATTCTGACAGTAAAGAGGCAGCCATTGAATCTGCCTGCCAACCATCAAGCTCTGCAAAACGAGTTTCTAAATCTGCAACTCGCATACCGTCCTCATCATTAAAATCAGGTTTTGCATAAAGTTCATCTTTCTCCTTCATTACTTGATAAAGTTCTTTATGCCCCATTATTACGGTTTCAATTACAGGATATTCATCAAATTCAAAGTGGTTTTGTTTTAATACTGCAATTCTTTGACCTTTTTGGATATGCACTTCACCTTCTGTCGGCTCAATATCACCAGCAAGAACTTTCAAAAAAGTACTTTTTCCTGCACCATTTGCACCTATCAACCCATAACAATTCCCAGGGGTAAATTTTATACTTACATTCTTAAATAGTACTTGTGAGCCAAAACTCACAGTAAGGTTTTGTGTTGTTATCATTTTATATTATCCTATAATTGCCAAAAGATTATCCAATGCTAAAATAAATTTTGAATAAAAAGTATCAACAGCATCCGGTTCTCCCATATTTCTTGAGAGTTCTATCAACTCCAACTGTAAATATTCATACAGAATACTTGTGTTAGAAATTATTTTCTTTGTAACCATACCGATTGGAGAATGTCCTAATACATTTTGGTGAATATTTATCATTGCAGCTTTTTCAAGCTCCATACATTTTTTGAAATCTTTATCACATACAGGTAACTGTGCGATTTCTGAATCTATATCAGGTTTTTCGCCATAAATATTGATACTGTCAAAAGAGGTATAGTTCATACCTTCAATCAAGGCTCCAAAATCCGTAATATTATACAAGTTTTTCAAACCACGAGTTTTGATTATAGTTTCGACAGTTTTTATAAATATTGAATAATCTTCTCTTGTTTGTACAGAATTTCCTGTGATTGAAGGAACTTCAACAATTTGTTTTCTTCCTCGACTGATATAAGCTTGTCCATCATTGACCTGCGCAGTTTGTCCATCTGAATAAACCTGATTGTCTTTGAATGCCAAATCAAAGCCACAGAAATATATTTTTTCGAAATCCATATAATTTGCGCACATCAAAGATATTAATGTCGTTGTAGGCTCTGCAGAGAAAAGCTGAATATCTAAATCTTTTGCATATTTATTCAAGAACAATTCATTGTCAGAAAAATAAACCGTTAAACTTTTTGATTTAAGTTTTGAAATAAAACCTTCAGATTTCCAGTCTGTTATTATATTCAACTTAGCAGTATATTCATCTGACAAGTTATACCATCTGCCGATATTCTTGGCATCTGCAAACACTGCAAAATCAGGTACAATATCATTTTCTTCTAAATATTTGAGAGTTTTATTTACAGCAAACACAACAAACTTATCTCTCATAGATTTTATTTTTTCGATGTTATCGGCAAGCGAAGGGCCTGCACCTAATATCAAAGCATTTTTGCCTGTAAACTTCCATTTGTAATCTTGTATTGAATAGTATTTTCTATCAAGATTAACAAAATCAATAACATTTCTGACCCATTGTTTAGAAAGTGCCTTAACAGTGTTGATATCAACTATTTTACCTTTTAATCTTGAATACAAGTGACTTGTAAACTCTTCAATCTCATTTTTATAAAACAGCGCCAAAATTGGTGATACTGCAAATTCAAATTTGTCATCAAGATAATCTTTTAAGACAAAATCTATACATTCGTACATATCATCAGAGATAAATACTCGTTTATCCGAAATATATTGAGTTAAATCAACAACCTCAAACACAAATCTCAAGAATTTTGAATCAGGTTCATATATAACGATTTTTGCTTGGGTTGAAGAATAAAGTTCATCTAAAATATATCCAACACCAATACCAACACAAACAATTACATCATTTCTGGTAAACTCTTTCATCTTTTGAGTTACAAGAGATTTTGCAAAGCCTATCGGGTCGATAGTATCGTCTGTAGGAATTTCACCCTTTAAAAATATTACATTCCCATTCTCGGTTGTAACAAATGCAATATCACCAGTACAGTCTGTAATAGGTGTATTTAACAACTCATCTCTTAATCTTTTATTATTTAATTTAGCTAAATTTTGTTCAAACATATAATTATTATACATAAAATTTTTATAATTGAGTAGTTTGTTATAAAATAGACAAAAAGGAGAGATGTTATGTTTGAAATCAAAAAACAAATGACCTTTTCTGCAGCTCACCACTTGCTGAATTATGACGGCGAATGTGAAAACCAACATGGTCATAATTGGTTGGTAGAAGCGTATGTAAAAGGAAACAATTTAGATAAAAGCAATATTCTTATTGATTACAAAGTTCTAAAAAAAGAAATGAAAAAAGTTTTGGACTTGTTAGACCACAAAGATATTAACGAATTAGAGGATTTTGCAAACATAAGCCCAAGCAGCGAAATTCTTGCTAAGTTTATTTTTAATAAATTAAAAGAAACTATCCCAAATATTAGCAAAGTATCTGTTTGGGAAACATCTACATCATGTGCAACATATTATGAGGATTAATAATAATGGATTTACTTCAAATTATATTTATGGGCATTGTACAAGGATTAAGCGAATTCTTACCAATATCAAGTTCAGCACACCTTGTATTCACTTCAAATTTTTATAAAGTATTCAACAATATACCTATTCATCAGCAATCTAATATGGAAGTTTTTGTTGATATAATGCTTCATTTGGGAACTCTAATTGCCGTATTAATCTACTTCCGTAAAGAAGTATGGGAAATCTTATCTGCACTTATTGAAGGTATCAAAAAGAAAGATTATACAAATCATAACTGCAAACTCGGATTGTATATTATACTTGGTACAATTATAACTGTTTTGATAGCATTCCCTATTAATGAGGTTGCAGAAAAACTTGTTTATTCACCTGTAATTGTTGGCATATTACTTGTTATTACAGGGATTTTGTTATTTATTAGTGAAACTTATTCAAACAAATTGACAACAAAATCTAGCAGTATGGATTTCAAATCTTCAATAATTATGGCTGTAGCACAAGGCTTGGCAGCTCTCCCCGGGTTCTCTCGCTCAGGTTGGACGATTGCATCAGGATTATTCAGAAAAATAGACAGAGTAACAGCTGCAAGATATTCCTTTCTTCTAAGTATTCCAATTATACTTGGTGCTTCAATGGTTTACCCTTTCGTAAAAATTGATATGAAAGAACTTGTCTCATACAACTGGACAAACATAACTATCGGAACTGTTATTTCTGGAGTCGTGGGGTATCTTTGCATAAAATATTTCTTAAAATTTTTGGGTAAATATTCGTTGAAAGTTTTTGCATATTATTGTGTACTTGCAGGGCTTTTCACTTCTATATTTTTTACAATATTCGAGTAACAAGATTAATCATAATAATATAACAAAAACAAGGTCTTTAGGTTTAAAGACCTTGTTTTTTCTTAAACTTATTTTTTCTTATTCAGCTTTATGAAATTTTTGTATATGGAAGATTTCAAATAATTGTTTGAACATCGGTTTGTCATTACTAAGCACCTTGCCCTTACAAATTAATTTTTAATTTACAAAGCTTTATACAAAAACAGAGCTACCGTAAGGCAACTCTGTTTTGTACCTATAATAATATTGATTCTTAGCTATATTGACCGAATGCAGCAAGAGGAGTCTTTACTAAAATATAATAAATTCCTGCTGACATAATCATACAAATTGGAATTGTTAATACCCAAGCTGTAATGATACTTTTAACAATACCCCATTTTACGGCACTTGCTTTTACAACACTTCCTACACCCATAATCGCAGTGGAAATAATATGTGTTGTACTAACAGGGATACCGAAATGAGAAGCTGTCAAAATAATACCTGATGCAGACATTTCAACAGCAAAGCCATGCATTGGTTTCATCTTAACAATCTTTGAACTCATTGTCTTGATAATTCTCCACCCACCGGTCATAGTACCACAGGATAGAGCAAACGCACAAATAAGGATTACCCACAAAGGAATATCAAAGTTTGTATCACCTTTTAAGATTCCAAATGTTATCAAAGACAAGGTTATAATACCCATTGTTTTTTGAGCATCGTTTGAGCCATGACTGAATGCTAAGAAACCACAAGATACAAGCTGCAATTTTCTAAAAGTTCTGTTTAATAATTCAGGTTTTAATCTACCGAATATTATTAAAAGAATACTTATTACAACAATACCTACACAAAATCCGAATATTGGCGATGTAACCATTGGTATTATTACCAAGTCCAGAACATTATGCTCGTTTACAACATCTAGTGCAGGGTGTTCAAAATGGAATTGAGGTAATCTTAATATCAAGTCATATCTTTTATCTAATAATAAATATGCGTGCATAATTGATGCACCCAAAAGTCCACCAATCAAGGCATGAGAAGAACTCGAAGGAATTCCAAGCCCCCAAATAATTGCACCCAATAACGCACAGAGAATAACTAACTGTGTAATCGCATCATGGGCAACCATACCGACACCAATCGTTTTAGCAACATGAGTACCACATAAAGCACCTGCGCAGTCAAAAATTGCAGCATATAAAACTGCATAACGGGGGCTAAGTGCTTTTGTAGAAATTGCCATGGAAATGGCATTGGCTGAATCATGGAACCCGTTAATAAATTCAAATACTAACGCAACTCCTATTAAAATAATTAAACATAAAATCGTAACTGTCATAACCTAACTATTCTTGAGAGCGATATTTAGAACTTCATCCGCTACCGAATGACATCTGTCTAACGCATTCTCCAAGTCCTTATATATATCTCTAAACTTTATAATTGTAACCGGATCATATTTCCCTGAGAACAACTCTGTTGTTGCTCTTAGAAGTATATCATCACCTAAAGTTTCAATTTCTTTCATCATTGCTCTTGAGTTTGTGATATCTTTTGTTTTATGTAATTTTTTCAACAAACTAACTGTATGAGTCATTTCTGATGTAGCTTTCATAATGATTTTACCTTGTTGATACATTTCCTCTGTAGGTTTATCAATATTGTAAGCATAAAAATTTAAGAAAGCCTGACATATCTTTTTGTTAATCTTTCTAAGCATTGAAGCAAGTAACTGGATATCTTCTCTATCAATAGGAGTGATAAAAGTACTGTTCAAAAGTGCAATACTTTCTCTTTCCAAGTCACTGCCTTTTCTTTTTAAGATTTTAACCTGCATAAGCATATCTTCATTGATACCATTTGTTAGAGCTTCGTTGTACAAAATTGCAGTTTTTTTGCAATTTGTAGCAGCATCAACAAAAATATCAAAGAATATTTTGTTATCAGGTGGTAAAATCTTTTCTAAAATTCCTAATTTCATATAAAGTTCCCTTTCCTTCATTATGATAATTCAAATATATTCTTATAGGAAATAAAAGTTTTTTACTGTAACAAAAATTTATTTTTTTGTTACAGAAATATAAAAAATAGAGAGTAGTGAAAAGAATTCACTACTCTCTATTTCTAATTAATTATTTTTACTATTTCCCTAAACGCAAAGCGTATTTATAAGCTGTTTTAATACTGTCCTCTAAAGTATGTTCAGGATTCCAGCCTAATACTGTTTTAGCTTTTGTATTATCTGCTACCAATGTTGCAGGGTCGCCCGGTCTGCGTGGCATCATATTAACAGGAATCTTTTGTTCTGTTACTTTTTCGCAAGCACTGAACACCTCTTTTACTGTATCACCTTGTTTTGTACCAAGGTTAAAATAGTTTGTTTCGCCACCTTTATTTAAGTATTCAAGCGCCAAAAGATGTGCTTGAGCCAAATCTTCTACATTTATATAATCTCTTACACAAGTACCGTCTTTTGTAGGATAATCCTCGCCATACAACTCAAAAGTTTTGCCTGAACCTAGAGTTGATTTTAAGATATTCGGAATCAAATGTGTTTCAGGTTCATGCCATTCTCCTACTCTGGTTTGTGCATCTGCACCTGCAACATTAAAATATCTTAGTCTTACACTTCTTAAATCATAAGCCTTTGAATAATCGTCCATAATCTTTTCAACCATAAGTTTAGAATTTCCGTATGGATTAATTGGACTTTGTGGATGATTTTCATCTATTGGAGTATATTCGGGTTCACCATAAGTTGCTGCAGTTGATGAAAATACAATCTTTTTAACATTATGAGATAACATAGCGTTCAAGAGATTCAATGTTCCATAAACATTATTATAATAATATTTTTGAGGTTCTTTCACAGATTCTCCGACAAGCGAAAATGCTGCAAAATGGATAACTGCATCAATATTATGTTTTTCGAAAACTGATTCTATATCACTCAGATTTTTCAAATCGCCTTTTATAAAATCAACTACTTTGCCTTTTGCATCAGCTGATTTTAGAGTTTCGATTGTTTCTATATGTCCTGTTTCAAGACTGTCAAAAACTACTACATCCAAGCCTTTATCCAATAGAGCCAAGACACAATGACTGCCTATATATCCTGCGCCACCTGTAACTAATATCATATTTCTTTTAACCTCTTTTACTTGTTATGAACCCAATACTTATCTAACCATTTTGTAGGTAAAATCATTCTGAATCCCATTTTACCGAAGTAACCTTTGTATGCTTGTTCAGGGTTTGGTTTGCCATGGAAGATTACGATCTTAGCTTCTTCAGGATCTCTTGGAACCTTGAACCAACATAATGGGAATTTATGTAAACAACAGCGTTTGAAACTTACACACCAATCAGAATTCCAGTATTTTAAAATACCTTTTTCAAACATTTCATAAGTCAAAAATGCTTGTTCGTTTTGGAAATGTTTTCTAACTGCAGACCCTAACTCTCTAAAATGTTCAAGAACTTCAGGGTGTTTACCTATTTCAAATCTAAATACTGATGAGTTTCCGATTATATCGTTTGGAAAATCCCAGTCCTTGATAATCAAGAACTCACCTTCTTCTTCAAAGAACGGGTCTAAACTTTGACGAATAATAATATCCAAATCCAAAAAAAGAGCTGTACCTTCCAAATCATACAAATCTTTATTGAATACAGTTAATTTTTTCCACATTCTGTCAGGAATACCATCTTCACATAAAGGTGGAATAGGTCTAATCTCAACATTTGGATTAATACCTTCTCCATTGTCTGTGAAACATACAAACCTATGAGGAATTGTAATATTCTTTTCAACCATTTCATATAAACGGTTTACATAACCTGCATCAAACTTATCTCCCCATTTCATACAGATGATATTCTTATCCATAAAACTTCTCCAATAAAATTATAACTTTAATGATAAATATAATTATACAACCAACTTTAGATTTTGACCATTAATATTTACAAAGATTATTTTTTATCATAACCTTTGTTATTTTTAAGATATAATTAATTTTGAAATGAGAGCAAAAATCCAAATAATTATTTTAATAATTGTTTTTACCATCAATTCAATACCTGCTAGCGCAATAGAAGAATATCAAATCCACAAAGGCGATATCCTATCTTTG
>ERZ779681.383-NODE-383-length-15604-cov-2.21532_pt1 | contig 15604 bp, 10 predicted proteins | sample MGYA00511905_ERZ779681 | MGnify/ENA primary metagenome ERZ779681 (study PRJEB29588, sample SAMEA2144578) | human gut metagenome | biome: human gut; feature: human-associated habitat; material: faeces | place: Denmark | collected 2008/2010 ... | reverse complement strand
CGGCTATCGTCGAATACGGTTTCGTAAAGACCGCGGTATGCGGCTTCCTTATCGAAAAGGAACTTTCCGTCATGGCGGAAGCGCTCGAACACCCCGTAAGACCGTTCGTCGCAATCCTGGGCGGAGCGAAAGTCGCCGATAAACTTAACGTTATTTCCAACCTCCTCGAAAAATGCGATACGCTTATCATAGGCGGCGGAATGGCGTACACGTTCCTTAAAGCGCAGGGATACGAAGTAGGTAAGTCGTTGGTCGACGATACTAAAATCGATTACTGTAAAGAAATGATGGCTAAAGCCGAAAAAGAAGGTAAGAAACTTCTTCTTCCCGTAGACGGAGTAGAAATCAAAGATTTCCCCGACCCGATCGACGCGCCGATCGAAACCGTCGTGAGAAAAGTCGGCGAATTCGATGCGGATATGGAGTCTGCCGATATAGGACCAGAAACCCGTAAACTTTACGCCGACGCTCTCGTAGGGGCGAAGACGATTATCTGGAACGGACCTATGGGCGTTTTCGAAAATCCGACCTTGGCAGCGGGCACTATAGCGATAGCGAAGGCTATGGCCGACTGCAAAGACGCTACGACAATCATCGGCGGCGGAGATTCTGCGGCGGCGGTTGCCCAACTCGGTTTTGCCGATAAAATGACTCACATTTCGACCGGAGGCGGCGCTTCGCTCGAACTTTTCGAAGGGAAGAAACTTCCCGGCATCGAATGTCTTAACGATAAAAAGTAATTCAGGAGTTTTTACTATGAGAAAAGCGATTATTGCAGGCAACTGGAAAATGAATAAAACCATGGCTGAAACCAAAGCCATGATAACCGAACTCGCTCCGCTCGTAAAAGACGCGACTTGCGACGTCGTACTTTGCGTTCCTTTCACCGATATTCAGACGGCGAAAAGAGCGGCGAGAGGAACTAACATCAAGATCGGCGCGGAAAACGTTCATTGGGCGGAAAAAGGAGCGTTCACGGGCGAAATTTCCGCCGAGATGCTCAAAGAATTAAAAGTAGATTACGTTATCATCGGACACAGCGAAAGAAGACAATATTTCGGCGAAACCGACGAAACCGTAAACAAGAGGGTTCAGGCTGCGCTTAACGCAAAGTTAAGACCTATCGTATGCGTCGGCGAAACCGAAGCGGAAAGAGTTTGCAGATTGACCGAAAAAGTTCTCGAAAGACAAATCGTCGAAGGGCTTAAAGGTTTCAAAAGCAAAGATTTCGATAAGATCGTCATTGCCTACGAACCCGTTTGGGCTATCGGTACGGGTAAGACCGCTACCGCGGAAGACGCTAACGAAACCATCGGCTTTATCCGTAAAGTTCTCGCTAAAAAATTCCATAGATCCATTGCCGAAAAGACGAGAATCCAATACGGCGGTTCTATGAACGTAAAGAATTGCAAAGAACTTATGGCTAAAGAGGAAATCGACGGCGGACTTATCGGCGGCGCGTCCTTAAAGGCTCAAGACTTCTCCTGCATCGTAAACTACGACAAATAATAAATAAATCGGGGGCGGCGTTTATACGCCGCCTTTATAAAAGGAACTATTATGGTAAAAATGAAAACCAGACCCGTATGTCTGTTCATTATGGACGGATACGGACTTAACAAGGATAAATACGGAAACGCAATAGAGATCGCTCACGAGGGCGTTATAGAAAATCTTATGAAGAAATATCCGTCGACCAATCTCGGCGCGAGCGGACTTTCGGTAGGTCTTCCCGACGGACAAATGGGCAACAGCGAAGTCGGACACCTCAATATGGGCGCGGGCAGAATCGTATATCAGGATTTAACCCGTATCACCAAGGCTATTCAGGACGGCGACTTCTTTGAAAACGAAGAACTCATTTCCGCTATGGACGGCGCGAAGAATTCGGGCAAAAAACTTCATCTGTACGGATTGTTGTCGTCCGGCGGCGTGCACAGTCATATAACGCATCTGTTCGCGCTGCTCGAAATGGCAAAAAAACGCGGAGTAAAAGACGTTTTCGTTCATTGCTTTATGGACGGCAGAGACGTTTCTCCTACGAGCGGCGCGGAATTTATCGCCGAACTCGAAAACGAAATGAAAAAAATCGGCGTAGGCAAAATAGCAACGATAAGCGGCAGATACTACGCTATGGACAGAGATAACCGTTGGGAAAGGGTAGTCAAAGCGTACGAAGCGATGACTGTCGGCAACGGCGTAAAGGCAACCGATGCGAAGACCGCGGTTGAAGAAAGTTATAGAGCGGGCGTCACCGACGAATTTATCGTTCCGACTAATATTTTCGAAAACGGTAAACCCGTAGGTCTGATCGAAAAGGGCGACAGCGTTATATTCTTCAACTTCCGCCCCGACAGAGCGAGAGAACTTTCGAGAGCGTTTACCGAAGAAGAATTCAACGGTTTTGAAAGAAAAACGGGACTGTTAGGACTTAACTATGTCGGTTTTACGAAGTACGACGAAACGTTCAGACACGTAAAAATCGCGTTCAGAAAACAGGAACTTCATAACACGCTCGGCAAATATCTCGCCGATAACGGTTATACGCAACTTCGTATTGCCGAAACCGAAAAATACGCGCACGTAACGTTTTTCTTCAACGGCGGCGTAGAAGAACCCGAAAAGAACGAATACAGAGATTTAATTCCTTCGCCGAAGGTTGCAACCTACGATTTGCAGCCCGAAATGAGCGCGTATCTCGTAACCGATAAAGTGCTTGAAGAAATCGACTCCGATAAGTTTGACGTAATTATACTCAACTACGCCAACTGCGATATGGTCGGGCATACGGGAGTTCTGGAAGCGGCGGTCAAGGCCGTTGAAGATTGCGTAGGCAAAATAACCGAAGCCGTGCTTAAAAAGGGCGGAAGTTGTCTTATAACCGCAGACCACGGTAACGCGGATAAGATGATCGCCGAAGACGGTTCGCCGTTTACCGCTCACACCACCAACAGAGTTCCGTTTATTCTCGTAAGCGAAGACCTGAAAAACGTGACGCTTCGCGACGGAGGTATTCTGGCGGACATCGCTCCTACGCTTTTGGAGGTTATGGGCGAAACCGCGCCGGCAGAAATGACGGGAAAATCGTTAATCGTTAAATAATTTCGCATTTTCGGGGTGCAAACGCTTGCTTTTGCATAAAGAGTATGCTAAAATAGTAACGCTTTGATTAAATCCTGTTATGGGAGAGAATAAAAATGTTAGAAAATTTACTTATAAAATTCGAAACTGCGTCCGCGATATGTATTCCGCTTCTAATCGTTGCGATTATCTGCGCGATTTTCGTTATAGTCGTCGTAATGATGCAGTCGAGTAATTCAAACGGTATCAGCGCGCTCGGCGGTCAGCAAGAAACTTTTTACGGTAAAAATAAAGGCAAAACAATGGAACATAAGTTGAGAAGACTTACGGTAATCGCGGTGACCGTTCTGGCTGCCGTTATGATTGCGTTTTGCGTTATCGTTTTCCGTATTACGGACTGATAATCATCGTTTCTTTGCGGGCGCCGTTGAGGCGTCCGCTTATTTTTTTATGAACGTATATGGTTTTATAGCCGATAAATTCGCTTCCGGCGAATGGATAGGCTACGGTAAAAAGAGAATATTCGCCGAGTTCGGCACGAAATCGACCTTTGAAAGGCGAGCGATAGAAGACGTGTTGCGCCGTATGGAAAAAGACGGCGTGATCGTTTACGAGAACGGAAAATTTTTACGTCCCGAAGACTGCGGTTTTATAAAGGGAGTAATTCGCGGAAACGAGCGCGGCTTCGCATTCGTTACGGGTGAAGACGGTAACGATTATTTCATTCCGCATAAACGGCTTAACGGCGCGTGCCATAAAGACGAAGTTTTTATACGTAAAGTTGAAAGCGATCGCGGTTCGACGGACGAAGCGGAAGTCGTTAAAATCGTTTCGAGGGGTATTTTATCTACGGGCGGAACGTATTATAAAGAGAAGACTTTCGGTTTCGTTCGACCGGATGACAAAAATTACTACAACGATATACGCGTTCCGTTTTCGCTTGCAGGTAAAGCGAAAACGGGCGATAAAGTTATCGTCGATATAGTTTCTTTTCCCGAAAACGACGCTCCCGAAGGAAAAATAAGAGAGATTTTAGGCAAAAGCGGCGATTTGTTCGTTGAAGAAAATTCAGTAATAACGTCTTTCGGTTACACTGAAAAGTTCCCCGAAAGCGTAAAAGGCGAGGTCGAAAAAATCTCTCAGAAAGTGCCTGACAGCGCGATTATCGGCAGAAAAAATTATACCGACCGTCTGATTATCACGATAGACGGGGAAGACAGCAGAGATTATGACGACGCCGTCGAAGTCGAAATGCTGAAAAACGGGAACTATCTTTTGGGCGTGCATATCGCAGACGTTTCCGAGTACGTAAAGCCTCGTTCGGAAACGGATAAGGAAGCGTACGAAAGAACTACCAGCGTGTATTTCCCCGATATGGTTATACCTATGCTTCCGAAAGAACTTTCAAACGGAATTTGTTCGCTTAACGAGAACGAAGTAAGGCTTACGCTTTCGTGTATTATCGAAATAGATAAAAGCGGCGAAATCGTCGGCAGAGAAATCTATAAAAGCGTAATAAAATCTAAAAAACGCATGACTTATACTGACGTTCAGGCTATCCTGGACGGTAACGAAGAGATCGTACGAAAATATCGCGAAATCGTTCCGATGATTAAAAATATGCGTTCTCTTCAACTCGTATTAACCAAAAAACGCTCTGAGCGGGGAAGTATCGACCTCGACGTAAGAGATAGCCATATAACCATAAAGGACGAAACAATCGACGTCGAACCGCAAAAGAACCTTGACGCGTATAAGATTATCGAGGAATTTATGGTTCTTTGCAACGAAGAAATCGCGGAGTATCTTTATTATCTCGAATTGCCTTGCATATACCGCGTACACGAAAAACCTTCTACAGAAAAAGCAAGCGATTTTATCGCGTTTCTGAATACTCTCGGCATAGCGGTAAAGTGGAAACCCGAAGATTGTCGTCCGTCGGATTTTTCGGCTGTACTTAAAAAAGTAGACGGCGAACCGATTTATCCCGTCGTCAATAAAGTAATGCTTCGTTCGATGCAAAAGGCGAAGTACAGCGAGCAAAACCTCGGGCATTTCGGCATTTCAAGTAAGTGTTATTGTCATTTTACTTCCCCTATAAGGCGATATCCCGACCTTATAGTGCATAGGATAGTAAAGGCTTCACTCGACGGAGATATGACGTCGCTCGTAGAAAATTATTCTACTTTCGTTGCCGAGGCCGCTATGCGGTCTTCCGTAAACGAAAGAAAGGCGGACGAAGCGGAAAGAGCGGTAGACGATATTTATAAAGCGGCGTATATGAGCGGGCGCGTCGGTATGGAATACGACGCGGTAATAAGCGGCGTCAACTCTTCGGGCGTATTCTGCGAACTCGAAAACGGCGTAGAAGGTTTCACTCGTATCGGAGATTTACCCCGCGGTAATTACGTTTACGACGAAAAGACGTATTCTCTTCGCTCGGGTAAACGATCGTATTCGCTCGGCGAAGAGGTAAGGATCGGCGTTCTTGACGCAAACGTCGCTACGAAAAAGGTCGATTTTATAATACTTTCAAAAAAAGATTGTAAACGGTCGGCTAAAACTTGAAAACGAACGTAAAATATGGTAGAATATGCGTATGAAGACTATAGTCGATAACAGAGAAGCGAGATTCGAGTATTTCGTCGAAGAAACCGCAGAAGCGGGAATTTCGCTCGACGGCGGAGAAGTTAAGTCTATAAGGGCGGGTAACGTTTCGCTCAAAGACGCGTATTGCTCGGTTTCTGCTAAGGGCGAACTTTTTATTAAAGGCATGCACGTCGCCGTTTACGATAAAGGCGGCGCGTATAACGTAAAGGACAGCCGAAGAGACAGAAAACTTTTGATGCATAAGTCCGAAATACACAGGCTTATCGGAAAAGTAAACGAAAAAGGGTATACGATAGTTCCGCTGAAACTCTATTTCAATCAATCTCTGATAAAGGTCGAAATAGGTCTTTGTAAGGGTAAACATACTTACGACAAAAAACAGACTATAAAAGAACGGGATCTCGACAGATCCGCAAAGCGTGAAATCAAAAACTATAAAATTTAACGTAAAAACGGGGGTGCACCGAATTCGACTGTGTAAAAAAGGAACGATATAAGCATATCGCAGGGCCGCGGCTGCGTTAAAACGCGGGCAAATTCAAATGCTAAAAATGAAAACAACACGGTAAGATATAACAATAATCTTGCTTTCGCTGCTTAATTAACGCGGCGGTGTCGCTACGCTTTTTCCCGTCGGAAGCGATAGCGGCATAATTTCAGACGGGGAACGCCCTAAACGGCGCGGTTCTACCGTTTCGGGGGCTTTTTTGAACCGACGTTATCCTGTAGCCCGTATCCGGGCAGCGGATAAAAGAGATTAAACGGATACTAAGTATGTAGAAGGTCGTTTTGTTTTTATGCAACACAGGAGTTTGACTCTCCTCACCTCCACCATCTTTGTAGTACGAAAAAGCTACAAAACATAAAAAGCACAAGATTTAGTATGTCTTGTGCTTTTTTATTGCTATATCTTGTGGTTTGCGCACCTTGCGGAATATTTGAATTCAGGGGCTGCATTTCAGCATTTTTTTCAAAAAAGGGGGTTTGAACTGTCGAGTCGATATTATTGTTTGCGGTATTGTAGTGGCGTAATGCCATATTTTTCTTTGAAAAGGCGCGTGAAATGCGCTTGCGATTGAAATCCGACGTCGTTTGAGATTTTCCATAACGGGAAAGTCGTGTTTTTCAGCAGATTACACGCATAAGTTAAACGCAAATCGTTAATGTAGGCGACGATAGTCGTTCCCGTGTATTTTTTAAATTCGCGACATATAGTCGTTTGAGAATAATGCGAAACTTTGTATATTTCCGAAAGTTTGAAATCGTTCGAAAGGTTTACGTTGTTTAATTTCTGAATAAAACTTTTAAGCCAGTCCGGCATACCGTTGTCTTTTGTATCTACGTAAAACAGGCTGAAAATAAATGAAATAAAAGATTTTAGCGAGACGTTCCAATACGCCTCGTTTTGCGATTCCAGAATAATTTTCTGAAAATTCAGTGCGGTTTCGAAATAGGTCGAATTTAAGTGAATCAGTTGATTCGGGCAGGTTGCGTTTTCATCGCCGAACCACATTTTCAACAATTCCTTTGCAAACGGAATTTTACACGTCAGATTGATATGCTGCGAATCGTAGTTTTTGTACTGGCTGTGTTTGTGATATTGTCCGGGAAAGATTATGAACGCGTCTCCCGTTTTCATAACCGTTTGCGCGTTGGCGAAGTGGTGAACTATTTTGCCTTCGGTAACTATGAATATTTCGATATAGTTATCGTGCGAATGATAAAAAGACGTTGGCTTTGTCCATATATGAAACGAAAAATCCTTTTCCGATTGCAATACTGCGTAAGTGCGGGTACGTTTTACGCTCGGAAATATATCGTGTGACATAAAATCTTTGTCCGACGTAAAAACCGCAACGCTTTTATTGGTGCTTTCGATTTTCTTTTCTTCTTTATCCATATCCATATTGTAACGCGACTTGATTTTTCGGTCAAGCGGAAAAATAAAATTTCTCAAAATTTTAATCGAAAATTTGAAACTAAGTAGGATTATAATTTTCTAAAACTGCATATTATATCGGAAATTTTAAGAAATCGACATTTCGAAAATTGACTAAAAATAGCAAAAATTAAACTAAAAACAGCAAAGCAAAATTCAAAAGTAGCGTTATAATGTTATCGTAAAAAGACAAAAGACGGATAGAAATGAAAATTTTGACGAAAAGAAACTTAAAATCGGCATTGATTGCTGTATTGCTTGCCTTTTTCACGGCGTTTTGTTCGTGCGGGAGTTCCGATAACGGTAATACTCCCGAAAATCCGACAGAAGAATATCCCGAAACAGTCTACTCTGTGGTCGTTTGTAATAACGACGAAGGCGTGGGCGCGCACGCTGCGATTTTTGCCGATTATCTTAAGAAAATGACGGGCAGAACGTATTCGGTTTTAGCCGAATCTGCGCTTCCGCAGAAAATCGCGGATGACAGCAATTTGTTTTATCTCGGTAAAAGTCTGCAAACGAATGAAATCGTCGGAGACGGTAAAGAAAAATATTCTGTTAAATCGGACGGTAAAAACGTCTATATAAACGGCAATTCGAGTCGCGCGATTATATACGGAATTTATTCGTTTTTAAGATACGCGGGTTGTGAGTATTACTCTGCGGATTGCGAAAGCGTTCCGAAAGTAAACGACCTTAAACTCGATGAACTCGATATAACCGAAACACCCGATATAAGCATAAGACATTATCTTTCGTGGGATACTTGTTACGATCACGCGGACGGCGAGTTTACGACGAAGAGTTTAATGAACTCTGCTTACGGTTTTTTAGGTAAAGAAAACGGCGGAACGGTAACGCTCGGTTATCTCGGCGCAGATACGCACAACGCGAGATATTACGTCGGTGAAGAGTATTGGGGCAGCGAGTATTGTCCCGCAAATCCGGAGGCGGTGGGCGGTTATGTCCCGTGCCTTACGAACGGTATCGAATACAATACGGATAAACGCTCGACGTTATCGCTCGTTACGGCGAACATGAAAAAACTCTTAGCGGCTAATACCGAAACCGAATATTTTACTTTCGAACAGGAAGACGGACACGACGGCGCGTATTGTACTTGCTCGAATTGCATTGCCGCGGCTGATAAATACGGTCGTAGCGGTGTGCTGGTAAGATTTTGCAACGCGCTAATTGAAAAACTTCGTTCCGATGCCGAATTGAACGGTCGTAACTTCAAAATCGTTACTTTTGCCTACGAGTACACGAAAGAACCGCCCAAAGGCGGGGTTACCGTAGACAAAGATCTTTGTATCTGGTACGCAGACTATTCGGATATGCGTTATTCGCTTACGGACGAGAGACAGATCGACTCGTACAAAAACAATTTGTCGGGTTGGCTTGATATCACGAAAGGCAAGAACGACGGATCGTTGATGATATGGTTGTACGATACGTCCTATAACAATTATCTTTCGTATTTCGGTACTTCGATGAGCGCGATAGATAAAACGGTAGACGAAATAACCGAATCGGGCGCGGAAATGTTGCTCGTTTTGGGCGCGTACGACGCGGATAACATATGGCAGTCGAAGATGCGTTCGTTCATATGGTCGAAAAAGTCGGTCGATAAAACTTTGCGGGCGGCAGATTTAAGAGACGAATTTATCGACAATTACTTCGGAGTGGCTGCAGGCGAATATATCAAGAAATATTGCGACGCTTACGATCGTTATTACGCCGACAACCCGAATTATTATCCCGTTCGCCACGGCAACGAATATCTGCACGACATTTCGGCTACCGAACACGTTGAGAGTTTAGGCTTCGTAAACGATGCGATCGCGGCGATAAACACGGACAAAACGCTTAAAAACACGGTAAAAAACAGATATTTGAAAAGACTTTACGGAGTAAAAGCCTCTTCGTATTGTTCGATTCTGTATTATTTCGATTCATATTTTACGGTCGCGACCGACGAACAGAAAATTACGCTGTTCGGTTCGGCGGATATAACGAAAGCGGCGACAAAAGAGAATTTTACGGCAGAGTTCAGAACTCTTTGTAAAAACGCGGGAATAACCCGCTGCAGAGAAGGAACGGACTCAAACAATACTGTAGACAATTTTATCGCGAATAACGTAGGTAAAAAGTTTTAATATGGCAAAAAAAGAATTTATACAAGCGATATTTTGCGCACCGACGGGCAAATACGATAATCTTCCGTATCCTTCGAGGCTTACAGACGAGGTTTTCAAGTCGTTAAAAGAAGCGGGTATAAACAGAATTTTCGGCTTCGGCTACGATATAAGGAAAGAAACGCAGATAAAAACGCTTGAACTTTGCGAAAAGTACGGCATAAAATATTTGCCGACGATGGAATGTTTCGGCAGATACGTCGATTTCGGTTGGGTCGATTTGACCCAAGAAGAAAAGAAAAATCTTGACGAACGATTTATAAAAGAAGTCGGCGAATACGTCGGTTATCCCGCATTTGCGGGAGTGTTTTTCGGCGACGAAGCGGGGTATTTATCTTTTGGCGGAGTTGCCCATGCAAAGAAAATTTTCGACGAAAATTATCCGTCGCTCGAATTTCATTTCAACTTTTTCTCATATTCGATAAACGACGCTATATTCTGGGGAGGAATGGCAGGCGCGGTAAACGGCGAACCGAAACGCGAAAAACCGTTTGAACTTAAAGGCGATACGGCGATAACTTTTGCAAACAGATTCAATTTTTACGATAAACTCGTTGAAGGGCTTCTGTCGAAAGCGAAATTTGAATTTATTTCGCAGGACAAATATCCGTTTGAGGGTTTCTGGAAAGAAGTTCCGACTTCGGTACACGTGGCTTTGTTTGAATTAAATGCGTTTTTTGCCGAAAAGAAACGAAAATACGGTTGTAAATTTTATAACTATATGCAGGCAGGGCAGTGGATGACGGGAACGCCGAGAAAGCATATGACGAAAGGTGAAGCGGCGTTGCAGGCGCACGTTCCCGCGGCTTACGGAAACGACGGTTTCGCATATTTCCCGGGGTGCTTCCCGATAGATTACACATTTAACTCCGATATGAAATATTCCGAAGAGGGTGCCGGCGGACTTATCGATATGTATGGCAATAAAGCTGAAGTATACGATTGGGTAAAAGAACTCAACGAGTTTTTCGCTCTTATCGAAGACGATATTTTATCGAGCGAACTGAAAGGCGTAACTTCTTACGGCGAATATTACAACGGGTTTACGAAGGACGAAATAAAGGATTTGCCCGATAGCGAATGTATTTTCACGGGAGAGTTGCCGAAATATTTTAACTATACCGATAAAGGCGTGAATGTCGGGTGCGAAAACGAAGTTATGATGTCCGTGTTTGAAAAAGACGGTAAACCTCGGTATTACATCGTGAATCTGGCTTCGGCTTATAAAAACAAGGTAAAAATAACTTTGCCCGCAGGCGCGTACGAAATAATTCGAAAAAACGAAAAACACGTTTCAAACGAAAATATCGAACTCGTTCTGGACGAGGGCGAGGGAATTTATATAAAGGAATTATAAGATGAAAAGATTGCACTTAATTTGTAACGCGCATATTGACCCTATATGGCAATGGGAATGGGAAGAAGGCGCTTCTGCGGCTTTATCGACTTTCCAGAGCGCGGCAAACCTTGCCAAAGACTTCGATTACATATTTTGTCATAACGAAGTAACGCTTTATAAATATACCGAAAAGTATGCGCCTGCATTGTTCGAAGAGATCAAAAAACTCGTAAAACAAGGCAAATGGCATATCATGGGCGGTTGGTATCTTCAGCCCGATTGCGTTATGCCGTGCGGCGAGGGTATCGTCAGACAAATCCGCGAGGGCGAAATATACTTTGAAGAAAAGTTCGGCGTTAAACCTACGACCGCGGTAAATTTTGATCCGTTCGGTCATTCAAGGGGGCTCGTACAGATTCTGACGAAATGCGGTCAGGATTCATATATGTTCATGCGTCCTTACGGGAAATATATGTGGAATCAACTTAAACTCCCCTCCGAATACTTTATTTGGGAGGGGTACGACGGCAGCAGAGTAAAGGCAAGTCGTATAACCGAGTACAATTCCGACCTCGGTAAAGCCACCGAAAAAATTCAGAAAGATATAGATAGACAAAAAGACGATGCCGAAGTGGCGCAATCTTGTTGGGGCGTCGGCAATCACGGCGGCGGTCCGTCGAGAAAAGACCTTGCGGACGTTGCCGAGATGATAAAAAACAGCAAGGATATAGAGATAAAGTATTCCACGCCCGAAGAGTATTTTGCCGACGTTCAGCCTACCGAGGTTTATGCGGGGTCGCTTGTTCCTTGCATGGTCGGCTGTTACACGTCTATGGCTGAACTCAAAAAGAAATACCGCAATTTGGAGCGCCAACTTTTCTTTGCCGAAAAAATAGCGAGTATTGCTTCGCTTAAAGGGTCTTACAAATACCCGACCGAACTGTTGAAAGACGTTACCGAAGATATGCTTAACGTTCAGTTCCACGACATATTGCCGGGTGACATGATCCGCGCGGGCGAAGAAAATGGATTTACCTATATAAATCACGGGTTGCACATTTTGAATAATATTCGTGCCGACGCGTTCTTCGCTCTTTGCAAAGGCCAGCCTGTGGCGGAAGAAAATACGTACCCGCTTATGGTGTTCAACCCCAAAGCGACTGCGGAAAAGCAGATTATCGAGTGTGAACTTTCGATTATTCCTACCGGAAACTATATAGAAAAGCGTTCGTATGTAGAGGTATACGACGATAAAGGCAATAAACTTAAATCGCAAACGGTCAAAGAGGGCAGCAACATTTCTATCGACTGGCGTAAAAAAGTCGTATTCGAAGCCGAACCGAACGCTATGCAGATTACGCGTTATACGGCAAAGACCGTCGTGTTGCCCGTAAAGAATTATCCCGAAGTCAAAGACGATGTCGTTTTCGATAACGGCGAAAAGAAAGTCGTTATAAGCGCGAAAACGGGGCTTATCGAAAGTTACGTCGTAAACGGAAAAGAATATTGCAAAGGCAAGTTTTTCAAACCCGAGATATACGACGATACGCCCGACCCGTGGGGAATGAACGAACCTTACGTCGGTCATAACGGCGAAGAACTTAAATTGCTCGAAACTCCCGACGGCGTGTTCGACGGAATGAAATCTATTCAGATTATCGAAGACGGAGATATCTATCTCGGCGTCGAAGCCTTTTTCGGACTCGGACTTACGAGGGTAAGGATAGGTTATAAAATTTATAAAAACGGAATCGATGTAGACGTTGACGTAAACGTTTTCCCGAACGAAGCGTCAAAGGCGATAAAAGTTTCGCTCGACGTCGGAAACGGCAGATACGTCGGAGAACAGATTTTCGGCAAAGAAGAACTGTTTAACGACGGCAGAGAGTGTATAGCGCAGAACTTCGTCGCGCTCGAAACCGATAAAAACGACTATCTTGAAATCGTAACGCAAGATAACTTCGGTTCGTCTTATAAAGACGGAAAAGTCGCGCTTACGCTCGTTAAAACGGCAACTTATTGCGCGCACCCGGTTCCGAACAGACCGCTGCTCCGCGACGGAATATTCATTTCTAAAATCGATCAGGGGCAGAGGGATTTCGCTTTCCGTTTAACTACGGCGAAAGAAAACGAACTTAAAAAACACGCAGACGCTTTCGTCGAAAAGCCTTACGCGCTTAACGTTTTCTCGACGATTGACGAAAAAGACGATAACGGCTTTACCGTTTCGGGCGATAACGCTAATATATCTTTCGTAACTCTTAAACGGGCAAGGCAGGTAGACGGATACGTAATGCGCCTTCAGAATAACTCCGAAACGGAAGAGAAAGAAACGGTTAAGTTCAGAGATAAGTCGATTAACCTTATATTCGGCAAGTACGAAGTGAAAACCGTCGTCTATGACGGCGATGCGCTTAAAGAAATAAAAGAAATGCTGATTTGACGACGACTTGACGTACAGAATAACTGTCATCGCGAGCGTAGCGTGGCGATCCCCGCAATAAAAGTCGGAGCGACTTGCATAGGCGGACACACTTTCGTAAGGGTAGATTACTGCGGAGTGTATGTTACAAATAATATCGAATCCGTAGGTTCTGCCTTTCCGGGCGATGTTTCGCTTACGCTCAACATGACGAATTGCTTGTGTGCTGTCATTCTGAGCCTTTGGCGAAGAATCTCCCGGAAGGGTGGTTAAAAGCGGAAAGAGTCAAAAGCATAAAATTTCATTAAAAGTTCAATAAATCACGATATAAAAGGGTAATCCGTTTATATAAAAAATCATTATAGGAGGGTATTTTTAAGATGAGAAATACCAGAAAGATGGCAGTTGTCGCAGGCTTGCTTGCGATAGCGACTAGTTGCTGTTTGCTTGTAGGATGTTCTTCCGATGGCAACAAAACCACCGGTAAATCCGAATACGACGTTTATTATTCAACCGACGTCGCTTATACGATCACCGGCGAAACCAAAGTAAAAGCGGGCGCAGACTATACGTTTACCGTAACTCCCGCGGCAGGCTACGACGCTTCGGCAATGGTAGTTAAGGCTAACGGCAAAACTCTTACCGCTAACAACGGTACGTATACGGTTGCAAAAGTAAACGACACCGTCGCTATTTACGTAAGCGGAATAGTTGCTCCTTCGGTCGAATACGTAAACGTTACGTTTAGCGGCGAACACGTAGACTTCACGGGCGATTCTCAAGCCGAAAAAGGTGAAGATTACACCTTTACGGTAGTTGCTTACGACGGTTACACTCTCGGCGAAGTTAAAAACGGAACTACCGTACTTACCGCTAATAATGACGGCGTTTATACCGTAGAAGATGCGGACGAAGATATCGCTATCACCGCTACCGCTACTAAGATTCTTGCTCTTAAAACCGTTGCAGGAGACACTCCGAGTAAAGGTGGCAACGTTTATGTCGATTCCGATAACAGAACGCACCTTAAAGTCGACTTCGTTGCAGATGATAAATTTATGAACAAAGATGACCCAACTAAGTGCCATTATTCCGAAGTAGGTTTCTCGCTTACAGATGAAGCATGGGGTTCTGCACCTGCAAGCGCAAATCTTGCAATCGTTACCCTTAAAATCAATTCTTGGGGTAGCGACGTGTCTGAAGATATCAATTCCACTAACGGCACTAACCTTTGGATGGTAAATAACGGTATTGCCGAACTCGGATTCGGTAATATGAAGTGGCCCGGTTGCGGAGCTGCCGAATATCCCGAAGGTTCTCTTTTGTGCGTTGAACTTGCCAAGGGCGGTATAGTTATCGGTAAAAACGATAATGGTGAAGATATTTTATCTTCTGAAAGCAAATTTGCAGTAAGAAACTCCGACGGTTTCGACGCTACGGTTATGAGCGTAGAATTCAAAACTTTGACTTCTGTAGGTACTGTGGTATCCGGTTCGGTCAATGTAGCAAAAGACGAACTTAATAATATTTACCTTACGAATGCAGGCGGAGGAAAAATTAAACTCGACCTTACGACTATTCTCGGCGACGCGTGCAAAGGTAAGAAAGTGAACTTTGTTGTTATGAGAGTTGACGATATAACCAATAAGAATAATACTTTTGGTCCTATAGCGATGAAAGACGCTAAGGGTTGTTCTTTTGATGCAAATTTGAGCGGTGACGGAACTATCGAACTCGACATCGATCAAATGGCTGGTCTTGCAATGATCAGAGTTTCGCTTGTAAGCGCGTAAACGCTTAAACTTAATTAAAAGTCTGTCTGCTCGTTCCGCTTTTTGTCGGAACGGGCGGATAAGACAAAACTTTATAAAAATTTTTAACGATGCAACGCCGTTTGTAAAGGACGGCAAACCACATCATGGCGATTGCCTTAATGTGATTGGTTTTATTAAAACGGAGGTTGAATATGAACAAAAAATTAAAATTATGCAGCGCGTTACTTGCAGCGGTAACGG
>ERZ779681.377-NODE-377-length-15893-cov-1.74612_pt1 | contig 15893 bp, 10 predicted proteins | sample MGYA00511905_ERZ779681 | MGnify/ENA primary metagenome ERZ779681 (study PRJEB29588, sample SAMEA2144578) | human gut metagenome | biome: human gut; feature: human-associated habitat; material: faeces | place: Denmark | collected 2008/2010 ... | reverse complement strand
ACAGGCTGCTGCGGTTTCTATGATGGTTTCAGGCATGACTGTAGCAAATCTTGTTGGTATTCCTTTAGGAACTTCAATTAGTCATCATTTTTCGTGGCGAGTTACATTTTTATTAATTGCTCTTTTTGCCGTTTGTATTTTGTCATCTATTATAAAATGGATTCCAGAATTTGACCCAATGCCTGATAATGGGTTTAGAGGACAATTTAAGTTTCTTGCTCATCTGACACCTTGGTTGTTGATAATCGCAATAATGCTTGGAAATGGTGGAATTTTCTGTTGGCTTAGCTACATAAATCCGATACTTACGAATGTCGCAGGGTTTAAGGCTCAGTATGTTAGTTATCTAATGTTAATTGCAGGGTTAGGTATGTGTGTAGGAAATCTAACAGGGGGTAAGCTTGCCGATAAGATAGTTCCTCCAAAAGTTGCTTCCGGCATGCAATTTTTTGCTGCATTAATTTTGGTTGGAATATTTTTCTTTTCAGCAAATCAAATTTTATCAATCGTGATGACATTTTTATGTGCATTTTGCTTGTTTGGAGTGTCTGCACCTCAACAAACTCTTATTATTGATTGTTCAAAAGGTGGCGAACTTTTTGGTGCGGCTTTAGCTCAAGTAGCTTTTAATTTAGGTAATGCTATTGGAGCTTATGTTGGTGGACTTCCTGTTGTATATGGTTATGGGTTTGAATATTGTACAATTCCAGGGATAGTATTCGCAATATTAGGTGGTATTTTGCTTGCAATAATGGCTAAAAGATGTGATAAGAAAAGAAACTTGGACTGGTATAACAATAATTAATCTGCAAGTTTTCTTTGAATGTTTTGTTTGATAGGTGATAACGGACCATTGTTTGGCGCTCTAAAATTATTCACATATTTTTTTACATAAATAAATGGGAACTTAACAATCCAAACAGGATTTAAAACAATATTAACTGTTTCTGCCCCATGAGATAACATAAGATAGTCAATGGTATCTTCGTAGGCTGGAGATATTGAAGAAATAAGCTTCATTATATAATCTGTAGCAGATACTGCGTAATATCCTGACATCATGCCAGTATTAGTAACCAATTTCGTTATTGTAAAATCAATATCATTAACTTTAGCTCTTTTTACATTGTTAGCGAGTTCAATTTTTTCTGGTGATGCTTTTTCTAGCTCAAACCATTCGCCTCTATATAATATTCTCATGGTATCTTTTGTTGGCATATAAATATCATCAAAGTCGTTTGCTAAAAGAATATTACCTTCAAAATCTACAACTCCATATTTGTATTTTCTGCATGTTAAAAACATGTTTCCGTATAACAAATCTATAGAAGAATACATAGGAGGAAGAATAATTCTTCCATCAGCACCATATAGACCGTAATCTGTATCATTACCTAATTTTGCGAAACGACCAAGTACCCGTTCTGCGTGTGTATATTTGATAGGTACAAGTATCATTCCATTTTTGTCAATAAGCCCATATCGGCCTTTCTTGAGAACAATCCATGATTCATTATTACCGACAGTAATCATTTTTTTATATTCAGGTTCGATAAGAACATTTCCTGAAGAATCTTTTAGTCCAAAATAACCATCAGTTGAAAATACTCGAAGCTCTGCAGATATAGCAGAAGTGGAAATTACAAAAAATATAGCAATTAATGATAATATTTTCTTCATAACAAGATGATATCATAAAATTAGCTATAGGTATTTTTATTTTGTTTTTCTAATATTCTCTATGTTATAATATGAAGGTAAGTGTATGAATAATTTAGCAAAAAATATAAAAATATCGGTTATATTTGCAGTAATTTTGGGGGCTTTTGTAGGTGGTTTGCTTTCAATATACTTGTGGCTTATTCCCTATATCGTTGCAAACCAAAAATTTATTAACTTTGTAGAAACTAAAACTAAAGAGGTTTTAGGAGCAAACTTAACTATCGATGCACCTGAATTACATACAAGTCTTACTCCGACTATCAAGTTTAAAGTAAATAGAATTAATATAAACAAAAATGACGAACAAATACTTGAACTTGAAAAACTCAACTCTGCAATTTCTTTTAGAGATATTATAATAAAGCGTATTATTATAAAAAGATTGAGTGTGGAGTCATTTTTTGTTGATGTAAATAGATTTCTTGCACTTTTCCCTCAAGAAGATAATAAAAAACAAGATACAAAATTTGACTGGGATATAGATGTAATGGACGCATTACTGTATGCCAGAAATGTTGAAGTTATATATGATGTTGATAAAGCAACGCATGTTCATATATTGTCTAAAGGCTTTGGTACAAACAATGCCAGAAAAGTAAACAGACGAGTTTATTTTAATATTCTGTTTGATATAACAAGGAATAGTGAAAATATAAAAATTTTACTAAAAGACCAAGCAAAAGTTATTATAAGTAAGAAAACTCTATATATAAATGATTTACCTGTTGTCGTAAACAATTCTAGATTCTTTATAAAAGCTATTGCTAACAGAAAAATAAAATATAGGTTGAATGTTTATGCAAACAATTTTGATGTTGCAAATGTCGTAAAATTAATTAATTCAAACCTTCTAGTTCCAAATGGAAAAGAAATGCTTGAACCTGTCGCAACAAATATTACAGGTAGTTTTAATTTTGATGTAAATCTTACTCCGAAAAAATTTGTGTGTAGTGCATTGTTAAATAAACTAAGACTAGATTTTATTCCTTTGAATAATTTACCAATAACAGTGAATGGTGGAAATATTTTAGTTGATGACAAAACCATTAAACTAAAAGATTTTAAAGGGTATTATTGTGATTACACGAACAATAAAATAGATTTTGCAGGTGATATATATGATTACATGAAAACTATGCAAATGAATATTACTGCAAATGCTTTGGTAACTGATGAATTTATGCACCATCATTTGTCAAAATTGATAGGATACCCACTCAATATGGTTGGGGTGGCAAATACTCGTTTGATAATAAAATCTAAAAATAATAAATTTGATTTAACATGGTTATTTAGACTTGCTCCTGGACAAGATTTGTTGGTTGATGGTATGTCAATTAGCCATAGTAAATTGGAACGAGTTTTAAAAGCTGATATGCATTTTGAAAACATGTTGTTAAAAATAAAATCTATTGATTATTTCTTGACTTATATGAAGGATAACCAATGGAAACGTAAATCAATAATGTATTTAACAGGAAATGTTGATTGTAATGGCGCAGGAAAATTGTTGGATTTAGGGTTAAATGTTCCAGACCCGTTACCAAGTGAGTTCTTTAATATTTTTGTCAGACAAAAATTCTTTAAAAAAGGTACAATTTCCGGACATATTAATTTGAACAATAGAGGTAAGTATCCTGTATTAGTGTCAAATATGGTTGCCGAAGGTATAAGAATACCTAGTCAAAGACTAAAAATAAGAAAAGCAATTGTAAAAACTGACGATGACCATATTCATGTAGATGCTAACGGTCGTTTTAAACGTTCTGCATATACCTTCCATGGAAACATTGAGAATCGCTTGTTGTTCCCAATAATCGTTAATCACGTGAATCTTACAATAGATAATATGGATTTAGCAAAACTGTTGGAATCATTTAATCAACAAAATACGGAAGTTGTTGCTAATCAGCCTAAAGAATCTGACAATGAAAATGATGATGCTTTCGTATTCAATACAGGGTTAATTATAGTAAATGATTGTAACCTTAACTTAGTAAAAGCTAATTTCAACGATATAAAAATGGGTAATTTGCATGCTCTGTTAACACTTGATAAAAATGGTTTATTACAAGTGCAATCAAATAAGTTTGATTTTGCAGAAGGGATATCCACTCTTAAACTTCGTTGTGACCTTATGAAGCATAAATATTACGTAAGGTTAGGGGTAAAAGATGTTAATTCTGATTTAATAGCTTCTTCGTTGTTGAATTTGAGTAAAGAAATATCAGGAAAAGCAAAAGGGCTAATAGAATTGGAAACTGATGATTCTTTAAAATTAAATGGACAAATTTTGTTTGCTATAGAAAACGGTACGATTGGTAAAGTTGGATTCTTAGAGTATGTGTTAAAATTTGCATCTCTATTCAGAAACCCTATGGCGATGCTTAGCCCTTCAACTTTCGTTGATTTAGTAAATATTCCTGATGGTAATTTTGATAACATCAAAGGTGAGTTACATTTAAAAAATAATGTGATAGATCTTATAAAAATTCGCTCTAAATCCCCTCAACTAAGTTCGTTTATTGTAGGTCGATTTGATTTAGATTCAAGAGATGCAATTTTAAGAATTTATACAAAAATGAGTAATAGGCATAAAGGTTTTTATGGGGTATTGAGAAACATCTCATTAAATGCTTTGGCAAACAGAATACCTTTAGGAAATTCAAACGAAACAAATTATTATTCAGCAGAGATTAAACAATTACCACCACTAGATGTTCCTGAAAAAGACTGTCAAATATTCTTAACTAAGGTTGATGGTGATGTCGAACACAATAACTTTATATCTTCTTTAAAGCGTATCAAATAGAGAATGTTTGTAATAAAATATTATCAAAGGAGATATTATGAGAGATGAATTGTTAGCTATTGTAGAAAAAAATAGCAGAATTGATACAAAAGAACTTGCAGTTTTGTTAGGTGTGCAAGAAATTGATATAATAAATGAACTTCAAAAACTTCAAGAAGAAGGTATTATTTGTGGTTTTCATACTTTGATAAATTGGGAAAAAACAGATATCGAAAAAGTTACAGCTCTTATTGAGGTTCGAGTTACTCCACAGAGAGGACAAGGCTTTGATACTATTGCTGAGAGAATTTATAAATATCCTGAAGTTAGAGCAGTGTATTTGATTTCAGGTGGATTTGATTTATTGGTTATTCTAGAAGAAAAATCATTAAAAGAGATTGCTAATTTTGTTTCAGATAAACTCTCAACTTTAGATAGTGTGTTAAGTACGGCAACTCATTTTATTCTAAAAAAATATAAAGACCATGGAATTATGCTTTCTGAAAAATATGAGGATAAAAGAGAGGTTATTACTCCATGAGGAATTTCTTAGCTGATAGTATTGTACAAATAAAACCTTCAGGTATTAGAAAGTTTTTTGATATTGTAACAGAGATGAAAGATGCAATATCGTTAGGTGTTGGTGAACCTGATTTTGATACGCCTTGGCATATAAGAGATGAAGGTATTTTTTCTCTTGAAAAAGGAAGAACTTTTTATACTTCAAATAGTGGTTTAAAGGATTTAAAACAAGAAATTTGTAATTATATAAAGCGTTCACAAAATGTTGATTATAGTGCAGATACAGATGTTTTGGTGACAGTTGGAGGCTCAGAAGCTATAGATATCGGGTTTAGAGCTATGATTAATCCTGGTGACGAGGTTTTGATTCCTCAGCCTAGTTATGTATCTTATGAACCATGTGCGATTTTAGCTGGTGCAAAACCTGTAATTATTGATTTGAAGCCTGAAAATGAATTTAGATTGACTGCAGAACAACTTGAAAATTCAATTACAGATAAAACAAAAATTTTGGTTTTGCCATTCCCGAATAATCCGACAGGTTCAATTATGGAACGTGAGGATTTAGAAAAAATTGCAAAGGTTATCATAGAAAAAGATATTTTTGTAATGTCTGATGAAATTTATTCAGAGTTAACTTATAAAGATAAACACGTTTCTATAGTATCAATTCCTGGAATGAAGGAACGCACTCTTTTAATAAATGGGTTTTCTAAGGCGTATGCAATGACAGGTTGGCGTTTAGGATATGCTTGTGGACCTAAAGAATTAATAAAACAAATGACTAAAATTCACCAATATGCGATAATGTGTGCTCCTACAACAAGCCAATATGCTGCTATTGAAGCGCTTAAAAACGGTGATAATGATGTCAAAGAAATGCGTACGGCATATAATCAAAGAAGAAGATTCTTGATGAACGCTTTTAAAGAAATGGGTTTGAAATGTTTTGAACCGTATGGCGCATTTTATGTTTTCCCTTGTATTAAAGAATTTGGTATGACAAGTGAAGAGTTCGCAACGAAATTTTTGCGAGAAGAAAAGGTGGCAACCGTTCCTGGAACAGCATTTGGGGATAGTGGTGAAGGGTTTTTGAGAATATCTTATGCTTATTCTTTGGATACTTTGAAAATTGCTATGGAAAGATTAAAAAACTTTGTTACCAGATTGCGTAATGAGGGTAAATAAAGGTTAGTTTAAATTAAATATTTAATAATAAAAAAGCTCTTTATAAAATAAAGAGCTTTTTAAATGTATGTTTGTATCATTTGTTTTATTGAATCGCATCATAACAATCAGAACAAATTGTTTCATATCCTGAATGTTCGCCTAATTTTCTATATTTCCAGCAGCGTTCGCATTTTTCGCCTTCAGCTTTAACTACCCAAACAGTGTAATCATCTTCTGAATATTCATTTAAAACATCGCTAGGAGCAGATTCTGTTAAATAAGCCTGTGATGTAATAAATATATCTGCAAGGTCTTTTTCAACAGTTTTCAACACTTCTGAATTATGTTCAGCTTTTACATAAACGCCTACCTCTAAAGAACTGCCGACTTTTTTGTCTGCTCTTAAAGGTTCAATAGCTCGAGTAACAACCTCTCTGGCTTTTAGAATCTTAGTAAAGTTTTCTTCAAGTTTTTCGTTGTTCCATTCAGGTTTAACTTGTGGCCAATCGATTAGAAGTACGCTCTTCAAACCACCTCTCATACATTCAGGAGTGTTTTGCCAAATGTCTTCTGCTTGGTGAGGCATTACAGGTGTTAAGATTTTTACTAATACCAATAATGTTTCATACAATACAGTTTGACAAGCTCTACGAGAAAGTGATTTCTTTCCGGCTGTGTATAATCTGTCTTTTACAATATCAAGATAGAAAGAGCTTAAATCAACGGCTGCAAAGTTTTGTAAGCATTGGAAGTATTTGTAGAATTCATAACTGTCGAATGCTTTTGTAACTTCTTCTACTACAGAATTTAATTTGTGTAGTGCAAACTTATCAATATCTTTAAGTTCGTTATATTTAACATAATCAACACTTGGATTAAAATCAAACAAGTTACCTAACAAGAATCTTGCAGTATTTCTTGTTTTTTTGAAGATTTCAGCCAACTGTTTAATGATATTATCACCGATTTTGATATCATTTCTATAATCAACTGATGCGGCCCATAATCTAAGGATATCTGCACCATAATTTTTTATAATATCATCAGGTCTGATATAATTACCCAAAGATTTAGACATCTTTCTACCGTCTTCACCAAAAACAAAGCCGTGAGTTAAAACTTGTTTATAAGGAGCTTTTCCTTGACAAGCAATAGATGTTAATAATGAGGATTGGAACCAACCTCTATGTTGGTCAGAACCTTCTAAATACATATCAACAGGAGTATGTCCTAATTCTTCTGAACGCTTTTCAACAACTGTTCTCCAAGAAGAACCTGAATCAAACCATACGTCCATAATATCTTTTTCTTTTCTGAAATGAGTTTTACCACATTTAGGACATTTAAAACCTTCTGGTAACAATTTTGACTCATCATATTTTACCCAAGCATCAGAACTTTCTTTTTCGAATAATTCTGCAACATGATTAATTGTTTCATCTGTACAAATAACTTCACCACAGTCTTCACAATAAAAAATAGGAATAGGTACACCCCAAGCTCTCTGACGAGAAATACACCAATCAGTACGGTTTTCTACCATATTACCAATTCTATTTTCGCCACTTGCTGGAATCCATTTTACCCCTTTTATAGCTTCCATAGCTTCGTTTCTAAACTTATCAACTTTTACAAACCATTGAGGAGTTGCTCTATAAATAACAGGGTGTTTACATCTCCAACAATGTGGATAACTGTGTTGGATATCTTCTTGAGCAAGTAATGCACCACAGTTTTGAAGTTTTTCTATAACGATAGAATTACCTTTGTAATAAGGTACTCCTTCCAAATCCTTGTCGCCAACTTCTTCTGTCCAAACACCTTTTCCGTCTAGTGGTGATAAAACATCAATATTATATCTGCAACCTACTTCGTAGTCCTCAAGACCATGACCCGGAGCTGTGTGAACTGCACCTGTACCTGCATCAGTTGTAACATGTTCACCAAGAATGATAGGTGATTTTCTGTTGTATAGAGGGTGAGTAGTGTTTAATAACTCTAAATCTTGTCCCTTGCAACTTCCGATTACTCTGATATCAGATTCTTCCCAATGTACACCGTTTAAGAAGCTTCCTAACAATTCTTGAGCAGCGAAATATATATCTTCACCTTTTTCAAAGAAAGTGTATTCTAATCTAGGGTGTAAACTGATAGCCATGTTAGAAGGAATTGTCCAAGGTGTTGTTGTCCAAATAACAGCATAAACATCTTTACCTTCTGTATCTACAAAGTTATTGATTTTCTTAACACTGTCATCATCAAATTTGAATCTTACATAAATAGATGTAGATGTGTGGTCTGCGTATTCAACTTCTGCTTCAGCAAGAGCTGTTTCACAAGCTGCACACCAATAAACAGGTTTTAGACCTTTTTCGATATAACCTTTTTTGAACATATCGCCAAATAGTCTTACTTGTTCTGCTTCATAGTCAGGAGCAATAGTTAGGTAAGGGTTATCCCAGTTTCCTAAAACACCCAATCTCTTGAACTCGCTTTCTTGCCCTTTTAAACTGTTATGAGCATACTCTCTGCATTTTTCTCTTAGTTCTGCAGGTGTAAGAGCTTCTCTGCCACCTTTGATTTTCTTAACAACGGCATTTTCAATAGGAAGTCCGTGTCCGTCATATCCGGGAACATAAGGTGCATAAAAACCTTGTTGAGATTTGTATTTAATCAAAATATCTTTTAATATTTTGTTAAGTGCTGTACCAACGTGAATTTTGCCAGAACTCAAATATGGAGGTCCGTCGTGTAAAATAAACGAATTTGTTTTATCTTTGTTTTCTATAATTTTATTGTAAATATCATTTTCTTCCCAGAATTTTTGGATTTCAAGTTCTCTTACTGTAGCGTTAGCTCTCATCGCAAGAGTTGTTTCCGGTAGGTTTAATGTCTTTTTGTACTCAACTTTTGTTTCTGTGTCCATAATTTACCCTTTATTATATAGTTCAAAATCGTGTTCAAAACTTACATTACTTTCTTCATCTTGAAGAGAGTTTTTTATACCTTTTGTTCTTTCAATGAATTTGTGCATTTTATTGTAATCAAATGAATTTTCCCAACGAGCGATTACAACTGTAGCTACGCAATTTCCGATTAAATTAACTGTTGTTCTGCCCATATCAAGGATTTGGTCTATACCAAGCAATAAAGCTACCCCGATAATAGGTATATTAAAACTCGAAAGTGTTCCTGCCAAAACTACCAATGCAACCCTAGGCATACCAGCCATACCTTTACTTGTAAGCATAAGAGCAAACATAATAACAAGCTGTTGTTCAACAGATAAATTAATACCGACTAATTGTGTTGAAAATATTACAGCCATAGCAAGGTATAATGCGCTTCCATCAAGGTTGAAGGTGTAACCAGTCGGCATAACAAATCCGACAATAGATTTTGGTACTCCAAAATCCTCCATAATAGTCATTGCTTTTGGTAGTGCAGCTTCTGAACTCGCTGTTGTGAATGCCAAAAATGCAGGCTCTGCAATCGCTCTGATAAAGTTTCTCAAAGAGATGTGAACAATTTTACAGGCTGCAAATATTACGATACCTACAAACAATGCTAATGCAAAATATAAAGATAATATGATTTTTGCGTAGTTTTTAAGAATGATAATACCATTAGCCCCGATAGTTGATGCAATAGCACCGAAAATCCCAAGAGGTGCAAAATACATTACATATTCTGTAAACTTAAACATTATTGCTGCAGTTGATTGCAAAATATCCATTACCGGTTTTGCTTTTTTACCTATAGCACATATTGCTATAGCAAAGAATATTGAAAATATTACAATTTGTAGAAGATTCCCGTCTGACATTGATTGAAAAATGCTTGTCGGGATAAGGTTTACAAAGAAATCTGCAAAAGAACTGTGAGTTGTTGATGATGACATCTGTGTGATACTGTTAAGTTGAGACATGTTTGCATTAGATATGTTTACTCCGGCTCCAGGATTTAAGGCATTTGCTATGCCTAAACCTAAGAATAGAGCAATAGTAGTGACAAGCTCAAAGTATATTATTGTTTTTACCCCGATTCTGCCAAGACTCTTTGGGTCGCCATGTCCTGCGATACCGACAACGAGTGTTGCAAATAGAAGTGGAGCAATAATCATTTTAACCATTCTTAAAAAGATTGCCGCCAAAGGGTGCATTTGCACTGCAAAATCAGGTGCTACCCAACCAACGATAACCCCGGCTACAAGTGCTATGAATATAAACAAGCTTAATTTAGAGCTCTTCACAGTGTTGTTCCTCTTTCAATATAGGAAAATTGTATTATAAATAAAGCCAGAGTTCAAGTAAAAGCCTTTATCTCTTATAATTGTTTAATTTGTTTTTCAAAAGCCTTGATTATTTTTTCTGCAGAAATTTCAGAATTAATTTCTTTTAAAGAAATAATAGAATCAGTCGAAATTTCTTCTTTAAAAAGCTTCTCAAGAAGTTCTTTGTCATAATCCAACAATATTGAACCATGTTGCAATATATAACCTTGTTTTCTGCATTGTGCAGAGCCTATGAATTTTTTGCCGTTGTAGCAAAGGTCTGCACCTGTTGAGATAAGCATACAGTAATCAAATTTTGTATGAATACCTTTATCTCCTCCAAGGGTCAGGCTTATTCCAAGGGTGTTAAAGGTATTGATTAATATTTGTGAGATTTCTTTGTAGGACTCAATGACATTATATCCGTTTTGCAAATATGATTCAGGACATACAAAACTATATGTTATTTCTTTGTCGTGGAGTAATGCTCTGCCACCTGTTAATCTGCGTACGATATCAATGTTGTTTGATTTTAAAAAATCATAATCTACAAATTTGTCATTTTGGTTTCTGCCAAGAGAAATACAAGCAGGTTTCCAAGCGTACAACCTGAATATTGCATCTTTTTCTTGAGTATTTATAGCATTGTTAAGTATTTCTTCATCAATTCTCATGTTTTCTGAACCTGAATTGATACTAAAAAATATAAATTTCATATAAATATTCTATGATAAAACAGTTTTTGAGTTTCTGATTGTTGCTAAAATATCCTATTTTGTAATATTTCTTAATAATAATGTTATATTTTTGAAAGTCTGTATTCTAGTAATATCCCAATTTTTACTTAAATGTAAAGAAATGTAAACTAAAATGCAACGAAAAAGGCAATTTTTAAAAAGAAAAATACTTTATTAATGTACGAGGACACAAAAGACGAGGAAAAGCAAATGGGCTTATTGTTAATGTCATATGAATATCAAAGGGCTAAGCAAAAATGCAATATGCTTGAGCTTAAGAGTATTCGATTAAACGATATGCAAGAACGTTACCAAAAACGTATCGCTAACATTGAAAAGCTCTTCAGCAAGAAGAAAACCTCTCTTGAGTCTCAATACACTAACTTGCAACATAACTTGAGTGCTCAAATTACTAGATTGAGCGCTGCAGGTACTTTCTCTGAAGCAAATGTTGGTAGTATATTTGCAAGTGCAGGCTTGTCGATAGCTCAAAATTCAGTATATGCAGTTATGGCGCAAAATGCCGGTATAGATGCAAATGCTATTTCTCCAGATAAAGCTGTAGCTGATGGTGTTGATAATAAAGATTCTAAAACTGCTCAAATGAACAGCATTTTGTCTCAAAGAACATCATTAGCAGCTCAATTACAAACAACTTTACAAACTGTTTTAAATGCAATGAAAGAAGCAGCTTTGGAAGAATTGGAAGCAAAAGAAGATCGTCAAAGAGAACCTATCGCAGACAAAGATGCAGAAATCCAAGCAGATGTAGCTGCAAACGACACAGCTTTGGAACTAGCAAAACAAAGAGAAGAATCTGCAAAGAGCAGACTTGGCGAAGATGTGAAAGGTTCAATCGCTCACTACGGATTAAGCTAATAATTATAATAATAATTAATAAAGATTGTAACGAGGTGGTTATCATAATCACCTCGTTTTGTATGTTTTTTTGAAAGTGAATAAATTTATAAGTGACTAAGTTAATAAGTGACTAAGTTAATAAGTGACTAAGTTAATAAGAAATATGCTATTGTCATTTTTTATACCGAAAAGTTTTTAACAAACTCAACAGCTTCAGCTTTGGTCAAAATATTACCTTCTGACTGTTCTTCTTTTAATGCAGAAATAATCTTCCCCAAAATAGGAGATTGTGGAATATTTTTTATTTCCATTATTTCTTGCCCCGTAAGAAGTTTTGGAATCGGTTTTAACTTTGGTTTTATCATAATATAAAACTCAAGGAGTTTATTCAGTCTATCAATATTATCTTTAACAATATCATCAGTAATAGCAGAACCTCTGGCAGAAAGTCTGTCTGCCTGTGCCAAAATAATATTGTCTATAACATTATCTTCCATTTTTCGGATATATCGCATATAAATCTTGTCATTGATATTTTCAGCAGATACAACCTGTGACGGATAAATATGATTTTTTATCATACTTGTTATGTATTCAATTTGTTTTTTTGAGAATTTGTTTTGTTTCAATATCTCTTTAGCCATTTTTGAACCGACATCATCATGTTTTATAAAACGGTGTCTATCACCTTCTATCGTCCATGTTGAGAACTTACCGATATCATGAAAAAATCCTGCAAACTTTAAATGTGCAAGCCTTGAAAATCCACCGAAATCAACCTTATTCATGTGCTCTTTTACTTCGTCAGAACAGGTATTATAGATTTGTTGAATCTGATTAACCGTTTCAACAGAATGTTCGTATAAACCTAAATGGTGATGAGTGTTCTTAGGAACTTTTTTAACATCTGTAAACACAGGAAACAAAAGCTTTATAATATCACTAGCCATAAGCAAAACTTGAGGTGTGTACTCTCCTTGGAAGAGTTTTAATATTTCATAATTAACTCTTTCTTTGGCTGGATTAAGGATTAAGTCTTTATGTCTTTTTATTTGCTCTAAAGTTCCTTGCTCTATCTCAAACCCTAATGTCGCAGAGAATCTAAAAGCTCTTAATATTCTAAGAGGGTCATCAACAAGGTTATCTTCCGAGATACTTCTAATAACTCTATTCTTTATATCTTCTTGACCGTTATTGATATCAATAATCTCCTTTGTTTTAAGGTTTATAGCAATAGCGTTTATCGTAAAATCTCTACGTCTTAAATCCTTCTCCAAAGAGCCTTCAATAGGCTCTGTAATATCAAGATAGTTTATTTTATCTCTTAGCACAACTCGATAAATCTTGTTTTCGCTATCAAGAGTTATAAAAGTCGCATTATTCTTTCTTGCAAATTCTTTTGCAAAACTTTCGGCATTATTTACTAAGATATCTTTGTCACAGGTAGTTTTGCCTAAAAGATAATCTCTTACAGCACCACCAACCAAATAGATATCTTCATCATAATCTTTTAATAATTCCAAAACTTTGTCATCAGATAGATTCATAAACTATGTTTCCTATGCTTACAATAACGGCAGTTTCAGCTTTTAAAATCAAATCACCCAAAGAAAGTCTTGGAATAGAATGAGTTTTGAAATATCCGAATTCTTTATCCGAAAATCCACCTTCAGGCCCGATAATTGCAAGAACATCTTCTTTTTCTTTGATAGGTGTTTCTCTCAAGTATTCTTTTAAATTCTTTTCTGTGTCTTTTTCGCAAAGTGCAATAACTTTATCAAACTTACGACAATGTACAACTTCATCTAATGAGCTTAGAGGAAAACAAATAGGGATATTTGCTCTTTCGCACTGCTTTGAGGCTGCAAACATTGTGTTTTGCCATTTATCAATTTTATTATCTATAACATTCTTTTTTAATACACAATTATCGGTATAGATAGGATAAATCCCTGCAACTCCCAGCTCTGTAGCTTTTTCTATAATTGTTGTTTGAGCATCACTTCTCAGTGGTGATTGTGCAAGATAAAGATTGTATTTTAATTTTCGATTAGATTTATGAAATTCAATAATTTCTGTTTTGATAAAATCCTTTGAGATATATTTTATTTCTGTTTTGTACTCAATTTCGTTTTCATCTATCAGCAAAAGTGCTTCACCAACGGTACTTCTGAGAGATTTGACTATATGCTGATAATTAGACTCATCAGAAATTGTTATTATATTGTTATCTATATCTTTAGAATTTATAAAAAAATGTGGCATTTTTATTTCCTTGTAATTATTGATGTTACATAATTTCCGTTAAAATACTTGTTAGCTACTTCAACTATATCAGAAACAGTGACAGAATTTATAAGATTGTAATATTTGTCTATAAACTCGTATCCTCTGCCTGAAACTTCAAACCTACCCAAAGTAGAGGCTTTATCGCTGTTTGTTTCCAGTGCTATAACAAATTCGCCCAACAATCTGTCTTTTGCTTCTTTAAGTTCTTTATCGCTAACAAATTGAGTTTTTAGTTTGTTTATTTCATTCAGCATTTTGCTTTTAGCTTTTTCTAAAGTGTTAGGGTTAGTCCCGACATATACATTAAAAGCACCTGCAAGAATATTTGGTTTGAAAGATGTTCCTACTTGATAAGCCAGTCCTTCTTGTTCTCGAACGCTTCTGAATAGTCTTGAACTCATACCGGAACCGAGAATGGTATTAATCACTTCTAATGTCGCATAATCTTTTGTATTGTTGATTCCGTCAGTTTGCCAGCCCAAAATTACCCAAGCTGTTTGCTGATTATCAATCTTTTGGATTTTTTGAGAATGTGATGTTATTTTAGGGATAGAATATTTCCCGTAATCAAATTTGTTTTGGTTTTGATTTACAAACATATTCCCAAAGCTATTGACTAATATATTTTTATCAATATTACCGTTTACGGAGATTACAATGTTTTCAGGATTAAGAATTGATTTTTGATAATTTTTGATATCGTTTCTTGTTATATGAGGAATAGATTTTTCCATAAGTGTATAGGAATTAGAATAAACAGAATCTTTGTAGATTTGAGATTTATATCCGTCAATAGCAAGGTTTAAAGGATTATCTTTGCTTTGTCTGATTTTGTTAAGTACAAGAGTTCTGTCCTTCTCTATTTCTATATCATCAAATGTCGAACAGTTCAGTATGTCATCTAGCAGTTCCAAAGCTGTTTCTACTTGATTCTTTGTAGTTTGTACAGAAATATTAAAAGTATCGGCAGTAGGTGTGAAGGAGATGTTTATCCCGTTTTCTTCCAACGTTTTAGCCAGTTCGATTGCAGAGTATTTTTCAGTACCCTTCATCAATAAATCTGCAAATAATGTAGAAGTACCTCTTTTAGGCTCTAAAAATTTCCCTCCTTTTATTTGGATAGATATTGCAACAATGTCATTATAGTTGTTATCTGTAATTAGCATTGTAGCACTATTATCAAGTTTGTATTTAGAAGTTGTATTATTAGAAGAAATAAGTGTTGCTGTATGGTTGGTTTTAGATTCAATCTGTGCTATATCATTTTTTCTCTCAGGTAAAATGATAGAAATTGCACTGTTATTCTTTGTAAGGTATTTGTTCGCAACTCTTTTGACATCATTTGCTGTAACTTTGTTTATTTTGTTCAGATAAGAATTATAATAATCACTGTTACCTGTCAAGGTTATTATGTAGCCCAATTCTTGAGCTATATTTGAAACAGATTCTCTTGAATAATATGTATCTGTTTCTATAATTTTCTTAGCAATTTTCAAATCTGTGTCGCTTACACCAAATTCTTTTATTT